>Ga0306926_10000032_pt1 | contig 115462 bp, 105 predicted proteins | sample flu12Cox44000178_FD_203759 | JGI IMG/M metagenome (GOLD analysis project Ga0306926, IMG submission 203759) | Lab enrichment of tropical soil microbial communities from Luquillo Experimental Forest, Puerto Rico - flux8day.12C.oxic.44.000.178 (v2)... | ecosystem: Environmental > Terrestrial >... | reverse complement strand
GCGACGGCAAGGGCGACGCCTGCGACAACTGCGTGAGCGTGGCGAACCCCTCGCAGACCGACACCGACGGCGACGGCTTGGGCGACGCCTGCGACAATTGCCCCGGCGTCTCGAACGCCAGCCAGACCGACGGCGACGGGGACGGGCTCGGCGACGCGTGCGACAACTGCCCGACGGTCGCGAACTCCGACCAGAAGGACTCCGACGGCGACGGGAAGGGGAACGCGTGCGACAACTGCCCCAACGTCGCGAACTCCACCCAGGCGGACGCGGACGGCGACGGGATCGGCGACGCCTGCGACAACTGCGTCAACGCCGCGAATCCCACGCAGTCCGACCTGGACGGGGACGGCGTCGGGGATCCCTGCGACTCCGACCGCGACGGGGACGGGATCGCGAACGGATCCGACAACTGCCCGGACGTCTCGAACGCCTCCCAGGCGAATCCCGACGGGGACAACTACGGGTCGGCCTGCGACAACTGCCCGACCGTCGCGAACAACACTCAGACCGACACCGACTCCGACGGGGTCGGCGATGCCTGCGACAACTGCCCGACCGTCGCGAACGCGAACCAGCGGGACAACGACGGCGACGGCCTGGGCGATGCCTGTGACGCCGACGACGACAACGACGGGATCCCGGACACGACGGACAACTGTCCGTACAAGTACAACCCGACGCAGGCCGACTCGAACGGCAACGGCATCGGCGACGTATGCGACTTCACGACGATCGACCTCGCGGCCAGCCCCGGCGATCTCATCATCTGGGGGAAGGACGCGAACGACGAGCTGGGCCTGGTCGTCGCGGCCGGCGACCTGAACGGCGACGGGAAGCAGGACCTCGTCATTGCGGCTCCGTTCGCGAGCGGCCCGTCGAACGCCCGCCAGGCGGCGGGGGACGTCTACATCTTCTTCGGCCGCACGGCGTGGCTGACGCCTCAGGACCTGGCGAACAAGACCCCCGATGTGACGATCTACGGCGTCGATCCCCAGGACAATCTGGGCGGCGCTCTCGCGATCGGCGATTTCAACGGCGACGGGAAGAAGGATCTCGCGATCGGCGCGCGCTTCGCCGATGCGGCCAACAACGCGAAGTCGGCCGCGGGAGACGTCTACATTCTGTTCGGGAAGACCAAGTGGCCGGCGACGATCGACCTCAAGACCTCCGATGCCAGCCGGTCCGCCGCCGACGTGACCATTTTCGGTGGGGACTCCGGAGACCAACTGGGGCGCTCGCTCGCCTTCGGCGACTTCAACCACGACGGGAAGGCGGACCTTCTCATGGGAGCGCCGCTCGGTGACGGGAGCAACAACAAGCGCGCGGACTGCGGCGACGCGTACATCCTTTTCGGGAGGTCCTCGCCCGCCGTCAGCTACGACATGAGCAAGACCTCGGACTCCAACGTCCAGCTCTACGGCGCGACGTCAAACGACGCCTTCGGGCGGGTCGTCGGGGTGGCCGACTTCGACGGGGACGGCACGGACGACATCGTGGTCAGCTCGATCGGGTACGACGCGAACGGGAACGCCGACTCGGGCCGGGTCTACGTGGTGAAGGGGGCCTCCAACCTCTCCGGCGTCAAGGACATGGCGACGGTGAGCAACTTCCTCGTCGCCTTCGACGGCATCGACCCCAACGACAACGCGGGGTACGCGCTGGCCGCCGGCCAGTTCGGTGACGGCTCGTCGACGCCCTGCAACACCTGCAAGGATCTCGTCATCGGCGCCCCGAACGCCAACGGTCCGACCGCCAACGACTACCGCTCGGCCGCGGGAGAGGTGTACGTCGTCCGCGGCCGCAGCGGGCTTTCCGCCGGGACCGTCATCTCGCTGCGGGACGTCTCCTCGCCGCCGTACAACCTGATCACCACGGTCTACGGGGGCACGGCGGGCATGGGGCTCGGCACGTCGCTCGCGGTGGGCGACATCGACGCAAACGGATTCGACGACCTGATGATCGGGGCGCCGCAGGCGAACGGCCTCGCGCAGTCCGCGACCGCCGCCGGCCAGTTCATCGCGTACTTCGGATCGGCGTCGTGGGCTCACACGGTCGACGAACGCACTGTCGATCCCGACATGCTCGTCTACGGCCAGAGAGCAACCGACAACCTGGGGAACTCGTTGTCCGGCGGGGACATCAACGGCGACGGCTTTGGCGACGCGATCATCGGCGCCCCCGGGAGCTCCGGCTCCGCCGGAAACCGGTCGCTGTCCGGCGCGCTATTCGCGATCTCGCCGAACGACACGGACGGCGACGGGGTCCGCAACCTCAAGGACAACTGCCCGACGATCGCGAACCCGAGCCAGACCGACACCGACGGCGACGGCCGGGGCGACCCGTGCGACAACTGCCCGACGGTGGCGAATCCCCAGCAGGAGGACAACGACGCCGACGGGATCGGCGACGCCTGTGACCCCGACGACGACAACGACGGGGTGCCCGACACCACGGACAACTGCCACTGGATCGCGAACACGAACCAGCTCGACACCGATCACGACGGGCTCGGCGACGCCTGCGACAACTGCCCGACCGTCGCGAACGCGAACCAGCTCGACACCGACGGCGACGGACAGGGCGATGCCTGCGACCCGGACCAGGACAACGACGGGGTTGCCAACGGGTCCGACAACTGCCCGCTCGTCTCGAACGCGAACCAGGCGAACGCGGACGGAGACAGCAAGGGCGACGCGTGCGACAACTGCGTGTCGGTCGCAAACAGCGATCAGGCCGACGCGGACGGCGACGGCGTCGGGGACGCGTGCGACAACTGCCCGAGCATCGCGAATCACGACCAGACGGACACCGACGGCGACGGCAAGGGCGACGCGTGCGACAACTGCCCGACGGTGGCGAACGCGAACCAGGCGAACAACGACGGCGACAGCCTCGGCGACCTCTGCGATCCCGACGACGACAACGACGGGATTCCCGACGACGGGGATGGCTCGGGGTCGACCACCGACCACCCCTGCGTCACCGGCCAGACGAGCGGGTGCGACGACAACTGCCAGTTCGTCGCCAACCCCTCGCAGCTCGACACCGACAACGATCACATGGGCGACGCCTGCGACTCCGACGACGACAACGACGGTATCGCGGACGGCTCGGACAACTGTCCGACGGTCGCGAACGCGAGCCAGGCGGACGGGGACCATGACGGGGTCGGCGACGCCTGCGACAACTGCCCGACGGTTCCGAACGCGAACCAGGCGAACGCCGACGGGGACTCGATGGGAGACGCCTGCGACCCGGATCAGGACAACGACGGGATCGCCAACGCGTCCGACAACTGCCCGCTCGTCGCCAACCCGAATCAGGCGGACAGCGACGGCGACGGGAAGGGGAACGTCTGCGACAACTGTCCGACGATCGCCAACGCGAACCAGGCGGACGCGGACGGCGACGGGGTCGGCGACGTCTGCGACAATTGCCCGAACGCGTACAACCCGGACCAGAAGAACACCGACAAGAACCTCCCGGGCGGGGACAACCTCGGCGACGCGTGCGACTCCGACGACGACGCCGACGGGGTCCCGGACGTCAGCGACAACTGCCGGACCGTCCAGAACGCGAACCAGGCGGACACGGGCGACGGCGACGGGGTCGGCGACGCCTGCGACAACTGCCCGACGGTGTCGAACCCGAGCCAGGCGGACGCGGATGGCGACGGGGTCGGCGACGCCTGCGACAACTGCCCGACGGTCGTCAACCCCACGCAGCTCGACACGGACGGCGACGGCCTCGGCGACGCCTGCGACAGCGACCTCGACGGCGACGGCGTGCCTAACGTCAACGACAACTGCAAGTCTGTCTACAACCCGAGCCAGTCGGACACGGACGCCGACCGGGTCGGCGACGCCTGCGACAACTGCCCGACGGTGAACAATCCGCTCCAGGAGGACGCGGACGGCGACGGCGTCGGCGATCTCTGCGACAACTGCGCGTCGACGAAGAACGGGAATTGCGGCGCGAACCCGCTCAACTGCGACATCGACGGGAACGGCAGCGTGACCGCTCTCGAGTACGCGCAGGGGTACCAGGCCGACAGCGACGGCGACCACATCGGCGACGCCTGCGACAGCGACGACGACAACGACGGCGTTCCCGACACGAGCGACAACTGCCGCACCGTGTCGAACCCGACGCAGACGGACACGGACCACGACGGGGCCGGCGACGCCTGCGACAACTGCCCGACCGTCGCGAACGCCTCGCAGACGAACTCCGACGGCGACACGTTCGGGGACGCCTGCGACAACTGCCCGTATGCCGACAACCAGGACCAGGCGGATCTCGACCACGACGGGCTCGGGGACGCCTGCGATCCGGACATCGACGGCGACGGCGTGGTCAACGCGCTCGACTGTGCGCCGTACGATCCGGCGGTCACGGAGGCGCCGACCGTCGGATCGACGCTCTCGTGGTCGAACAAGACCACGCTGAACTGGACGGCGGCCTCGGGTGCGACGGCGTACAACTCGTATCGGGGCACGATCCCGGCGACGGGCGGCCTCAACTACAACCACACGTGCTACCAGCCGAACCTGCCCACGCCGTCGGTGACGGACAGCACGACGCCTCCGCCCGCGATCACGGACTACTACCTGATCGCGGCGAAGAACGCGTCGTGCGGCGAGGGTCCGCTCGGCAATCGCAGCAACGGCACGCCGCGACCGAACAGCTCGCCCTGCCCGTAGGGGCGAGCGCCTAGCCGCCGATCGCCTGGAGCGCCTTTCGCGAGGCCTCCCGGATCCGCTCGACCGGGTCCTGGGAGGCCTTGCGCAGCACCTCGAGCGCGCCGCGGTCCTTCCGGTCGCGAAGCTCGTCGATCGCCGCGACGCGCGATTCGACGTCTCCGGTGGCCGCGAGAGCCCGGAGGCGCTCGAGCGCCGCGGGCGTTCCGATCAGCCCGAGCGAGGTCACCGCCTGGCGGCGTACGGACGCGTCGGCGTCGGACAGCGCGGCCGAGACGATCGGGAGCGCCGCATCGGTGCCGATCCGCCCGGCCGCGTCGACCGCGGCGAGGCGGACCGAGTAAGAGGGATCCTTGCCGAGGGGAGTCAGGGCGCCGAGATCGGCCGGCCGCTTGAAGTCGCCCAGGGTCGAGGCCACCGCGGCGCGCACGCGCTCCTGCGGATCTCCGGCGAGCGCGAGAACGGCGCCCGCCTGATCGACCGCCCCGCGGGTGCCGAGGGCAAAGACCGCGGTCGAGCGCACGTTCGGGTCGGCGTCCTTGAGCGCCTGGACGAGGGGCGGGATCGTGTCGCGGGATGGAATCTCGCGGAGCGCTTGAACCGCGCCGCGCCGGACGAGCGGCGCCTTGTCGGCGACGAGGATCTTGAGCGCCGGGATGTTCGCCGCGGAGGGTGATTCCCGCATCCCCGACGCGGCGCTTTGCCGGACCCCCGCTTCCGGGTCCTTGAGGAGCGTTGCGAACGGGCCGGTTTCGGTGTCGACGGCGCCGAGCGCCGGGAGCGCCTGCGCGACGGCGGCGCGCACCTCGCCGCTCGGTGCACCGGCTATGGCGCCCAGGCGCGGGACCGCAGCCTTGTTCTTGAGGTTCGCGAGCGCGCCGATGGCCTCGATCGCGGTGGGCACGTCCTTGTCCCCCGCCGCAGCCATCAGAAACGGGAACGCCGCGGGGTCGCCGATCGCACGCATCGCCGAGACCGCGCTGTGCCGCACGCCGGCCGTCTCGTCCGACAGCAGCGCGCCCAGGTCCTTCACGAATCGCTTGTCCTTCGCGTCCCCAATGTACCCCGCGGTCTGCGCGCGCACGAACGGTTTGGGGGAGGCCAGCGCCTTGCGGATGGGCGCTGCACTGGCGTCGCCGCCGGCCTTCACCAGCGCCGATGCGGTCTCGACCGCGACCCCCTCGTCGGGATCGTCGACCAGGGGGGCGATCCGGGGAACCGCCGCCGTCTTCTTGACGGCGTAGAGCAACTGTACGGCGGCGGTGCGGATCGGCGGCCGGGAATCCTTGAGCGCCGCCTCGAGCGCGCCGACGCCCGCGTCGCCCTTGGCTGCCGCCTCCTGGAGCGCGTGGAGAGCCGCCGAGAGCTCCGCGCCCGGGCCGGACCTCACCGCGGCGGGCGTCCCCGCCGCGCTCGGCTTGTCCGTGGCGCCGGGCTTTCCTGCAGCGATGGGCTGGCCGGTCGCGGCCGGGTTTCCGGGGGCAAGCGCGCAGCCCGCCGCGAGCCACACGAGAACGGCGCCGGCCTTCCGGCCGCCCTGGGCAATCGATGTCATGAATTCACTCCCGCGAGCGGATGGTGGCCGGAGCGTCGGCGCCGCTCAACTTGCGCCGGGCCTGACGCGGCGACGCGCGCTCGTACTTGACGAAGTTCCTGTAGAAGTCCCTGTAGTTCTGGTAGCCGACGAGATACGCGATCTCGGAGATGCTACGGCCTCCGATCGCCAGCAGCAACCGCGCGTGATCGAGCCGCACGCCGTGAATGCGCCCGGTGACCGTCGTCCCGGTCTCCCGGCGGAAGATCCGGGAGAGGTAGTTCGGCGAGACGTGGAGCGTCCGGGCGATACCGCTCAACGAGAGGCGCTTCTGGTAGTTCTCCTCGATGTACGTCTGCGCTTTCTCGACGAGGGGATGGGCCGTCTCCGGAGATTGCAGGACCGCGAGGAGGCGGGCGAGCGCCGGGAGGAACTCCTGCCGCGCGCGCTCCGCGTCCGCGATCCCGGCGAACGTGGCGATCAGGTCCGCGCGGTGCGTGCGGCACGCGGCCTCTCCGTCGGGAGGGCGATGGAGCCGGCGATTGACACGATGGAGGATGTCGAGCAGAAGGGCCGACACCTCGCCCGCGGACACGCCCGGTGCCGCCACGTCGAGCTGATCCACGAGACGTCCGAACGTCGCGCGGCAGCCGTTGACGTCAAGGCCCGCGAGCTGTCGCAGCGCTTGCGCTTCGAGATCGGAATCGAACCGGAGACGAGCGAAAAGCGCGGGGACTCGTGGAGGGGCGACGAGCCTCAGCGTGGTCACGTGGTCACCTGCGTCGGAGCCTCGAGAAAACCGCGCAAATTCAACCCTTACGAGGAGGCCGTGAATGTACGGGGACACCCCTCGGCCGTCAAGCGCGGATCCCATGTCCGCAAGAACCGGAATCGGCCGGAATTTGCGTTGACCGGCAGCGCGGAGCGGCATAAAAGCATAATATTCGTGAAGAGGGGGTTCGCCTCGATCGCTCCGGGAGGGCCGATGAGCCGGGAGAATTCGAGACGGGCAGTGGGGTTCGGGGCCGCTCAGATCGACGGGAGCGACGGGAAACCGTCGACGCGGCTCGGACAGCACCTGCGGCGTTTGCGCGAGGGGTACGGCTATACGCTGCGAAAGGTCGAGGAGAAGGCGAGCTCGCTCGGCGAGCCGATCGACAACTCGCAGTTGAGCCGCTTCGAGAAGGGCAAGGCCCTTCCCTCGTTCGACAAGCTCCGCGCGCTGGCGCGGATCTTCAATGTCTCGGTCCAGAACTTCTCGGATGTCCTCGACCTCGAGGACTTCGAGGACGCGAAGCCCGAGACCGACGATTTCGACGAGCTGCTCGGGATCGGCAGCGAGCGGTTCGGAAAAGGCGAGCCTGGCCGCGCGTTCGCCGCGTTCGAAAAGGCGCTCGAGATTGCGGAGGCGGCGGACGAGCCCCCGGCGGCCCGCGGCGAGCACTGCGCCGAGGCGCGCTGGCGGATGGCCGCGGCGCTCAAGGCCCTCGGCAAGCTGAGCATGTGCGAGCAGGAGCTGCGCGAGATCCTGAAGCTCCGCAAGGAGATCGCCCCTCGGGTCCAGCTGCGCACGCTGCTCCACCTCAGCTTCGTGTACCGCGAGATGGGAGACCTCTATCTGGCGCAGGTCCTCTCCCGCGAGGCGCTCGACCTGGCCCTCGAGCAGGGCGACGTCGCGGCGCAGGCCGCGGCGCTGAACGCGCTCGGGAACATCGAGGAGACGACCGACCTGGCGCGAGCGCTCGAGAGCTACCAGCGCGCTGCGGATCTGCTCCTCGGGACCGACGCGCCGCCGGAGCTTCCGCTGATGGTCAACACGAATCTCGGCGGCTGCCTCGTCCGGGCGCACCGGTTCGCGGAAGGGATGGCGATCCTCCAGAGATCGCACCTCGCGGCGCGCGAGCGGGGCCTCCGGCGGATCGCCGCGCTGTCCGCGACGCGAATGGCCGAAGGTCACCTGCAGCGGGGCGATCACCAGCACGCCGCGCGGGCGTTCCAGGAGTCGGACGCGCTGGCCGCGGCGCCCCCCGAGCCGTACAACGACATTCTCTTCCTGAATTCGTATCACCGTTGGGACGCCGCGCGTCTCGACGGCAATGGGACGCGCGAGAAGATCGCGTTCGGGCGGCTGCGTCACTTGCGGCCGCTTCTCGAGAGGCGATTCCCCGAGGTCGACGCGTTCGACCGCTGGGTCGCCAGGCATCGGAGGGTGGACGATGAACACCAGACGTAGCGCGATCGCCGTCGGCTTGCTGTGTCTTCTGGGAGCGGGATCGTCGATCCGCGCCGAGATTTCCGCGCAGTTGGACGGCAGTGGGAACTACGTACGGACGGTCGTCTTCGCGAACGCTTCGGTGCACAACCTAAAGATCTGGACCGTGACCCGGACCAAGATCGGGTTCACGCCGCTCAATCCCCAGGGGGACGCCGCCGGCGACATGTGGCCATTCATTCTCGAGACCCCGACGGTCCAGCGGTGGCCCTGGGCGGTCTGGAGCCACTTCAACGGACACGACTTCGATCTCGTCTACTCGCGGTGGACCGGGACCGGCTGGCAGCCGACCACGAGCGTCGAAGCGGCCCCGGGCGCCGGCGACGCGATCACGCCGCGACTCGCCTATGACACCACCGCGCGGCCGCATCTCGTCTGGCTCCAGACCACCCCGGACGGAAATTCGACGGTGATGCTCAGCGTGTTCCTGGCCACGCGGTGGATGGTCCCGTTCGCCGTGTCCTCGCCGGATGAGGCGCCCACGAGTCCGGACCTCACAGTCCTGCCGGACGGCACGATCGAGATCACGTACGACACCGCGCTCGGGAAGGTCACCAAGGAGGTCCGGTTCCTCCGGCCGTTCACGATCACCGACGACATCACCCCGTTCAACGCGATGTGGGTGAGCAGCATGTCGGCGAATTAGCTCTAGCGTCCCCGCGCTCCCGGTGCGGCCGCTCTCCGCACCGGCATCTCGGCGGTGGCGTCCCCGCTGTTAGACTGTTCGGCCGGCGTGTCGATGCCGGAGAGGGACGTGTGACCACACCCGCTCGGGGCGGTTTTCGGTTGATTCTCGTCCGCGCCGCCCTGGCCTTCTCCACACCGATCCTGCTCGGAGCCTACTCCCTTTTCCCGCAACTGTTCTTCCTGCCCTACGTCGCGCTCGTGCCGTGGATCCTGCTCTTCACCGACGACCGGAACGCGCCGGCGTCGTTCTGGTGGTTCCCGGTCGCGGGTTGGACCGGGATCTTCTTCCAATACACGGAGATCGCCCGGTTCGGCTGGTTCGCTCCCGTCCTCATGGGGATCGCGCTCCTGCTCCTGTGGCTGCCGTTTCCGATCCTGCTCGGCACGATTCACCGCGCGTTCCGCTGGCCCCGGGCGGTCAGCTTTCCGATCGTCTGGGTGGCGCTCGAGTGGTTCCGCATCACGTTCACCATCGCCCATCTCGATTTCTACACGCTCGGGTACTCCCAGGCCCCCCTGTTGCCCCTGGCACAGATCGCCGACATCACCGGCGTGTACGGGGTGTCCTTCCTCGTCGCGATGGTCGACGGTCTCGCGGCCGACATCATCGCCGGGTGGCTCGCGGCGCGCGCGGGGGTCGCGGATCCTGCCCGCAAGCGCCGTAACTGGCGGTGGGCGCTGATCACGGCCGGCGCGTTCGTCGTGGCGTTCGCGTACGGGATCGCGCGCCTGGCGAGCGCGCACAACGCGGCGGGTCCGCGCCTGGCTCTCGTCCAGCCGGATATCGAGCACAGCGAGCGGAATACGGTCGGCATCCATCTGAGCGAGGTTCTCTACACGGACGACCGGGTCCGCCCCGGGACCGCCGACCTGATCGTGTGGCCGGAGAACGCGATCCTGGACAACGTCCGCCGTCCCGGCATCTACCTCCCCGACCTGGCGTGGCTCTCCCGGGAGAAAGGGGCGCTGCTCCTGGTGGGAGGGATGGGCAAGGCTCATGACGCGCCGGGGCGCACGACCAACATGGCCTACCTCGTCGACGGCGAGGGCAACGTGCTCGGCGAGACCGGCAAGCAGGTGCTCTTCCCCTGGTCGGAGTTCATCCCCGGGGACGTGTTTCTCAAGAGCGTGGCGCCGCCGCTCTGGCGGCTCCAGCGCCGGCTCGTCCGGCTGGCGTGGGGGTTCTTCCCGACGGGGACGCCGGTGTCGAGCACGCAGCTTCTGTCGATGCCCTGGAAGGGAGAGCCGTTGCCGTTCGGCGTGCTGATCTGCCTCGAGAACGCCGTGCCTCCGATTCCCGCCGAGGCGGCGAGGCGCGGCGCGCGGTTCCTGGTCAACATCACGAGCGAGCAGAAGATCGGCGGCCCCGTGCAGGAGCAGCTCCTGCGGATCTCGAAGTTCCGCGCCATCGAGAACCGGATCCCCTTCGTGCGCTGCGGCAACTCGGGGATCTCGGGGTTCATCGACGCGCAGGGGAGGTCGCGCAGCATCCTCCGCGGCGAGCACGGGGGGACGATCTCCGACCGCGGCGTGCTCGTCGATCGCGTCATCCTCTCCCGCGGACCCGTCACCTGGTACGCAAGGAGCCACGACGCGTTCGCGCTCGCGTGCGTGCTCGGCACCCTCGCGGCGTTCGGTCTCGCGGTGAGGCGCCGCTTCGGTCGCGCCGCCGCGGCGTTCCTCGCCGCGGCGCTCCTGGCCGCGCCGGGGTGCGATCCTCCGCCGATGCCCGGGCACGACGCCGCGGCCGCGGCGGCCGGGCTCGCGGAGGGCCGGGCGCTCCTCGCGCGCGCCGACGCCAAGGGGGCCATCGCACCGCTCGGTGCCGCGTGCGGGGCGCCGGACCCCTGCCGGGAGGCGATCCCGCTCCTGTCCTCGGCGTTCCTGCTCACGCGCCGGTTCGAGGACGCGGAGGCCTTCTTTGGAGCCCTCGCGGCCTCCCGTCCGGAGCTTCGCGCCCAAGCCCTGGCGGAGCGGGGCCGGTTCCTCGACCTGCTCGCGGATCTTCGCGCGGCCGAGCGCGTCACCGCGGAGGCGGCGGAGCTGGGGCAAGTCCCGGCCGTCTGGGCGGCGCTCGGGACGCTGCGCATGCGGATGGACCAACCGGCGGCGGCGATCGAGGCGTACGGTCGCGCCCTGGCCCTCACCCCCGACGATCCGCAGATGCGGTATCTCCACGCGCGGGCCCTGTGGCTTTCGGGGCGCGCCGACGAGGCAAGCTCCGAGATCCGCGCTCTGCTGTCCGATCATCCGGACCACGGGGCCGCATGGGCGGTGCTCGGGCGATTGCGCGCGGCGGCCGGGGACGCGAGCGGCGCGCAGGAGGCCTACCGCAACGCGGTGCGCGGCGATCCGGAAAACGTCGAGGCTAGGCTCATGCTCTCCCGCGCGGCGATGGTCGCCGGCGATCGCAACGAGGCGGTGCGCCTGCTCGGCGAGATCTGGGAGATCAACACCCGGGCGGTGGCCGCCGCCGGGGCGAAGCGATGACCGTCATGCAGCACGTCCGCGGAAACCTGATCCGCGGGCTCCTGCTCGCGCTGCCGACGATCATCACGGTTTGGCTGCTCGGCCTCCTGTTCGCGCTGATCAGCGACAACGTGACGCCGTGGGTCCTCGCCGCGCTGCGCCTCGCGGGGATCGCCGAGGTCGACCCCTGGCACGGACGGGTTCTCGTCCCGCTCGTGGGGATCCTTCTCACGCTCGCGGTCATCTACCTGCTGGGCCTGCTGGCGGCGAACCTCGTGGGGCGGCGTCTGTTCGGGCTGATCGAGCGGGGGATCCTCAAGATCCCGGTCGTTCGAGGCATCTACGGCGGCTCGCGGCAGCTGCTCGACGCGCTCAACGTCGGCACCTCCGGGGCGTTCTCCCGGGTCGTCCTCGTCGAGTATCCGAGAGCCGGGGTCTTCACGCTCGGCTTCGTCACCAACGAGACGATCACCCGGCTGCCCGGGCCTGCAGGGACGGTCGACGCGGTGACCGTGTTCTTCCCGACCACGCCGAACCCCACGTCGGGCTGGCTCGCCGTCGTGCCGACGACGGAGATCCGCGAGGTCGACCTGAGCATCGAGGAGGGGGTGAAGCTGATCGTCAGCGGCGGGATCGTGTCCCCGGCGGCGCTGGGCGAGAGGATCCGCCCGGCGCGCGGCCCCGGAGCCGCCGCCGGAAAGGCCTCCCGATGAGCGCCGTGATCGTGGCGGTCGGCAGCGAGCTGCTGCGAGCGGGCCGCCGCGACACGAACGCGGAGTGGCTCGCGGCAGAGCTCCTTGGCCTCGGCGTCGTGACGACGTGGCGCGCGGCCGTCGAGGACGACGCGCGCCGCATCGCCGCGATCGTCCGTCTCGCACGAGCCGGCTCCGAAGTGGTGCTGCTCACCGGAGGACTTGGTCCGACCGAGGACGACCGGACCCGGGACGGCCTCGCCCTCGCACTCGACCGGCCTCTCTCGCGCGACCCCGATATGGTCGCGGCGATCGAGCGGTTGTTCGCGGCGCGCGGACGGCCGTTCCGGCCGGTGCAGGCGCGGCAGGCCGAGCGTCCGGCCGGCACCTCGTGGATCCCGAACCCGGTCGGCACCGCACCGGGAATCCTCGACGAAGCGGATGGGTGCCTGCTCGCGGCGCTCCCGGGCGTTCCGGCGGAGATGCGCGCGATGTTCGAGGCCACCGTGCGGCCGCGTCTGAGGTCGCGTGGCACCGGCGCGATCGCGCAGCGGACGCTGCGGATCGCGGGCCGGCCGGAGGCCTCCGTGGAGGAGGCGGTTCGCGATCTGTATGCGACGCCTCTGACCGACACGACGATCCTCGCGGGCTCGGGGCTCGTCGATCTCGTCCTCACGGCGACCGGGCGCGACCGGTCCGAGGCCGTGGCCCGCCTGGAGGCGCTCGAGGGCGCGATGCGGGTGCGGCTCACGGCGGACGTCTTCGGCGTCGATGGCGACACGCTCGCCTCTGCCGTCGGCCGGCTCCTCGCCGCGCGCGGGGCCACCGTCGCGGTGGCGGAGTCGTGCACCGGCGGGGGCCTCGGAGAGGCGATCACCGAGGTGCCCGGAGCCTCCGCGTGGTTCCGCGGCGGGCTCGTCTGCTACGCGAACGATCTCAAGTCGAGCCTGGCGGACGTTCCCGAGGAGACGCTCGGCGCGTTCGGCGCGGTCAGCGAGGAGACGGCCCGGGCGCTCGCCGCAGGCGCGCGGCGGCGCTGCGGCGCGACGTTCGGGCTCGGCATCACCGGGATCGCCGGGCCGACCGGCGGAACGCCGGGAAAGCCGGTGGGAACCGTCCACGTGGCCCTCGCCGACGACGGTCCGGGGCGCGCGGTGCGCTTCGTCGGACCTCCCGACCGCGCCCTCGTCCGCCGCATCGCGATCGTCGTGGCGCTCGACACGCTGCGACGCCGCTTGCAGTCATGAGGCTGTTCCTGGCCCTCGAGCTTCCCGCCGAGGTCCGCAGCACCGTTGCTGCCGCCGTCGAGGCTCTGCCGCTCGACCGGAGGGACTGGCGGCGGACGCGGGAGGAGGCGCTTCACCTGACGCTGCGATTCCTCGGCGAGGTCGACGAGAGAACCCGCGCGGCCGTGGAGCCGGCGGCACGCGCGGCCGCGGCGGGGGTTCCGCCGCTTCCCCTGCGCGTGGGAGGCTTCGGAGGGTTCCCCGAGAAGGGGCGGCCCCGGGTCGCGTGGGTCGGCATCGAGGACCTCTCGCAAGGCGGCGCGCTCGCGCGGCTGGGCGAGGCCCTCGAGCAGGCGGCACGCGAGTCCGGACTTCCGCCCGAACCCCGCCCGTTCAGGCCGCACGTGACCGTGGCCCGCGCGCGCGAGGGCGCCCGGCCGGCTCCGGTACCTGCCGGTGCGCCCGGGCCGCTCGCGCTTTTCGTCGCGACGCAGGTCACGCTGTTCCGGAGCGACCTGAAACCGGGCGGGCCCACGTACACCGCCGTCGGGGCCTACCCGCTGTCCGGGCGGGCCCCCGCGTGAGGGTGCGCCCGCGCGCGATCTTTGGCAGGATGCGCCCGACATGATCGACCTGCACACGCACATCCTCCCAGGAATCGACGACGGCGTGAAGACCGAGGACGACGCCGTGACCTTCGCGCGGGTCGCGGTCGCCGACGGTGTCACGACGATCGTCGCCACCCCGCATCACCGCGACGGCTTCTATCTGAATCCGCGGGAGGAGGTCCTCGCGGGCGTCTCGGCACTGGCGAAGCGTCTCGATGCCGAGGGGGTCCGCGTGAGGCTCCTGCCCGGCGCCGAGGTCCACGTCTGCGCCGATCTCGTCGAGCGAGTCCGCTCGGGGCACGCCACGACGCTCGCCGACAACGGGCGCACCGTCCTGTTCGAGCTGTCGATGAGCCAGTACCCGTTCGACCTCGAGAACCTCGTGTACCAGATGCGGCTCGCCGGCCTCCAGGTGCTCCTCGCCCACCCCGAGCGGATCCGGTACTTCCAGGACGACGTCGGCCGCTACGAATCGCTGGTGCGGCAGGGGGCCTACGGCCAGATCACCACCGGGAGCGTCCTCGGCGTCTTCGGCGAGGAGATCGAATCGTTCTCGGAGGATCTGGTCCGCAGGCGTCTCGTGCACGTGATCGCCTCCGACGCGCACAACGTGAGGGGCCGGCCACCGGTTCTCTCGGAGGCCGTGGAGCGCGTCGCGGAGTGGATCGGTCCCGCCGACGCGCGCCGCATGGTCGAGGACATCCCCGCGGCGTTCCTCGAAGGAAAAGACCCGGACGTCCCGCAGCCCTCCAACCCGCATCCGAAGCGCTCCGGCTGGCGGCGGCTGTTCTCCCGGCGCTAGCGCCGTGCGTTGACGATGGCGTCGAGGTTGTCGCGGGCCGGCGCGAAGCGAGGGTTGATCGCGAGCGCGCGCCGCCACGCGGCGAGCGCTTCGTCCCGCTTGCCCTGCGACATCAGCGCGAGCCCCAGGTCGTTCATGGCGGAGACCATCATCGGGTTGATCTGCAGCGCGCGTCGCAGCGCGGCCTCGGCTCCGGGCCCGTCGGTCGCGATCAGGCGCGCCCGGCCGATCTGCGCCTGGGCGCGCGCGTCGCTCATCACGTCGGGTCGCTCCGCCAGGCGCGCGAGGCGGGTCAGCCCGCTCTTCGAGCCGAGCAGGGTGAGCGCCTGGGCCGCTTCGACGGCGGCCCACACGTCGGAATCGTCCGCGGCGCGCGAGAGACGCTCGAGATCGGGGGCGTCCGCCATGTGCCCGAGCGCCCGGGCGGCGGCGCGCCGGATCGACGGGTTGGGATCGTCGAGCGCGCCGCGCACCGCATCCCGCAGGGCCTGCGTCGAGGGCGCCTTCTCGGTCTGTCCGAGCCGCGTGATCGTCGCGTAGCGGACGATCCACGACGCACCCGCAGTGTCGCGCGCGACCGACGCGAGCGTTTCCGCGGCCTCGTATTTTCCTGCGAGCGCCCCCTCCATCGCGTCGCCCAGGGCCTCGCGCGCGCGCGCCGCGGGACCTGGAGCTCTCTTCTTCCATGCGGCGGAAACCGCGGCGGCATTCTTTCCACCCGCGTGGCAGGCGACGCAAGCGTCCGCGATCTGTCCCGGGGCGGCTACCGGAGGCGAGAGCGTGTGATCGCGCGCCGGAGAGCGGCCCGGTCCCCTCAGAACCGCGGGCATGTGGCAATCGAGACAGCGGCCCCCGGGCGTTCCGGGCGGATGCATGGTGTGCGACGCGCCCGCCCGCACGATCGGACTGTGGCACGCGGCGCAGACCGAGTCACCGCCGTCGGCCGCGCCGAGCGCCGGTGCCAACGCTCCAGAATGCGGATCGTGGCACCCGGCGCACGTCAGACCGCCGCGGCGCACGCAACTTGTCTGCGCGAGCGCGGCCGCTTCCTGCTGGTAGGTCGCCGGGCGCAGGTTCGCGAAGATCGGATCGTGGAACTCGAAGTTGGCCGGAAGCGTCAGCGCCGGATCGGCGGCAACCTCCATCGGCTCCCCGTACCGATGCGCGGGCGTGGCGCCGAACGGGGAGGGGAGGACCTCGCGCAGCGCGTGGCACCCGGCGCAGGTATCGACCGACATCGCGGCCGGCGTGCCGCGCGGCAGACGAATCAACGCCTTCGAGGGGCGCTTCGCCGCGGCGGCCGCCGCGTGCGCACCGCCCGGACCGTGGCACGCCTCGCACCCGACGCCGGGCTCGGCCCATCGCGAGGCGGGCACCGGCACACCGTCCGCGAGGACGGGGGAGGACTCGAGAACCTGCCCCGTCGCGTGGCATCCGTAGCAGGCGAGATCGGCGTTGCGCCCCGCACGCGTCCAGAAATCGATGACGTCCGGCGGGGGCCCCACCCCACCCGCAAGCTCCCGCAACGGCTCGAACGGCTGCCCGGCGTCGAGGTCGAGCGAGACGGGAAAGACCTGCGTCCTCCCGTCGTCGAGCTTGACGAAGAGGTCCTCGCGGCGCCGTCCGCCGACGAGAAACGCGATGCGGCCCCCCTGCGTCTTGCCGTCGGCCGACGGCCCGGAGACCGTCCCATCGGCCCCAACTTGGAAGGGAGCTGGAAGCGGCCGTCCCGCCAGCCGGGTTCGCTCCGCGGCCGACCAGGGACGGAGCGTCGTCTTGTGCCGACTTTCTTGCCACGCCGTGTACTCCGCGAGGTGGCAATCCCGACACGCCTCGGACCCGACGAAACGTCCCGACGCGGAGGCGACGGCGACCGGCACCGGGCGGCCGTCTTTTGACGGTTCCGGACCTGAGCACCCCGTGGCCATCGCTACCGCCAGTACGGCGGCGGCTCCCGCAATCACCCTTCGTGAACGCAATCTGGATTTCGAAGAAGACCCGTGCATGGGGCACGAACTATACGCGCAGCCCCTGGGGGACGCTGCCGTCCGCGGCCCCGCAACGGGCTTTTCCGGGCCCGTTTTCGACCATGGCAACAACCCGGCCAAATTACGGATCTTGAATGGCAGAAGGCTTGCAGTTAGGGTGTTCCCGGCACCAGGCAGTACGGACGACCGCTTGGGCCGGGGCCTCCAGGGTGGGGTTCGGGAGACGACGATGCAGCTTCTGCTCCTGGTCGGATCGATCGTCTTGAGCGTGGGCGCGGCTCTGGGGACTGCCTCGCTCTTCCTCTCCCTCCTGCTTCGGCTGATGTCGAAACTGCGCTAACGGCGCACCCGCCTGGTAGGTTTTACATGGTCGTCCGCGCGGAGGCGTGGCACACTGGACGCCTCCCCTCTGGGGCACCCTTTGATGAGCGACCGCATGCTCGTCGTCGACGACGAACCGGCTCCGCGCGAGAGTCTCCGCCGCATTCTCGAAGCGTGGGGTTATTCCGTCGAGACGGCCGGCTCGCCGGCGGAAGCGCTGGCGAGAATTGAAAAGGAGCGGCCGAGCGCCGTATTCACGGACCTGGTGATGCCTGGGGTCGTCGGCCTCGAGTTCGTCCGCCGGCTCCTCGACGACTACTCGCTCCCAGTCGTCGTTTTTTCAGGCCGTGGGGAGATCAAGACGGCCGTCGAGGCGATCCAGATCGGGGCCCTGGACTTCCTGGTCAAGCCGGTGGAGACCCCCCAGCTCGAGATCCAGCTCGAGAAGCTCGCACGCAACCGCGAGGCGATCGACGAGACGAGCCGGCTCCGGGCGGAGCTGCGGGAGCGCGGGGCGTTCGGCCGCCTGCGCGGAGGCTCCGAGTCGATCCGCGCGGTCTACCGGCAGATCGAGCAGGTCGCCCCGTCGACGCTGTCGGTGCTGATCGTCGGCGAGAGCGGCACGGGGAAGGAGATCGTCGCCCAGACCCTGCACGAGCGCTCGCCGCGCCGGCGGAACGAGTTCGTCGCCTTGAACTGCGCCGCGATCCCGGCGACGCTCCTCGAGAGCGAGATCTTCGGCCACGAGCGCGGGGCGTTCACGGGAGCGGTCCAGCGCAAGCTCGGCTGCTTCGAGATGGCCCATCGCGGGACGCTCTTCCTCGACGAGATCGCCGAGATGGACGAGCTGCTCCAGGCCAAGCTCCTGCGCGTGCTGCAGGAGCAGAAGTTCCGGCGTGTCGGCGGCCGCGAGGTCATCGAGTCCGACGTTCGGGTGATCGCGGCGACCAACCGGGATCCGATGAAGGCAATCGGCGACGGGAAGCTGCGCGAGGATCTGTACTACCGCTTGAACGTGTTCACGATCGTCCTTCCGCCGCTGCGCGAGCGCACGGAGGACATCCCGATGCTCGCGGCGACGTTCGCGGAGGACTACGCGCACCGGAATCAGACCAAGGTTTCGACGATCGATCCCGGGGCGCTCGAACGGCTGCTCGCGCACTCCTGGCCGGGGAACGTCCGCGAGCTCAAGAACGCGATCGAGCGCGCGGCGCTGCTCGCCGCCGGCAAGCCGATCCTCGCCGACCACTTGCCCGACGAGGTGCGACAGGCCGCCCCGCGGCCGCCGGGCGGACCTCAGGCCGCCTTCCCAGAGCCCGTCGCCGTGGGCGCCCCGCTGACGGATGGCCGCGCGCGCGCCGAGGACGCCGCGGGATCTCCGGCGGTGGTCACGGTTCCGGTGGGAACCACGATGGACGACGTCGAGCGCGAGATGATCCAGTCGACCCTGGCGCACACGGTGGGGAACAAGACGCGCGCGGCGAAGATCCTCGGCATCTCGCTCAAGACGATGCACAACAAGGTCAAGAAGTACCAGCTGTGAGAGTGCCGCTTTCCCTGCGGATCTTCCTCGTGAACGCCCTGTTCACGATCGGCATCGGGGCCCTGGCCTTCGTCCTCGTCGAGCGCTCGTTCGAGCACTACTACGAGCGGTGGACCGACAGCGTCGCCACCCTTCCGTCGGAGGAGCTGTTCCAGGCTTCCGCGAACGAGGTCGCGCGCGCGCTCCTGCTGCGTCTCGAGAAGCCCGCCGAGATCAAGGACCGGGACCAGGACCGCATCGTGCTCGGGCTCAACGCGATCCTCAAGGAGATCCCGAGCATCCGCGGGTTCGTGGTCGTGGACCGCGACCTCAGGATCCAGTACTCGAACCAGGTCAAGGACATCGATCTGGGCTTCACGGGCGACCGCGCGGCCCTGTTCGACTCGGACAAGATCGAGCGGCGGACGACCTCCCACGCCGGCGGCGACGCCACGACCGAGGTCATGGTCCCGATCTTCGACAAGGCGGCGGAGGGGGCGCCGCCACGCCGCCTGGGCTCGCTCCTGATGGTCTACGCTCCCGACGCCCCGCTGGTCGGCCGCCTCCCGCAGCTCCGGCCGCCGCGCGTCCTGCCGAGCGACTCGATGGACGCGCTGGTCTTCCTCCTCCTCGCCGGCATCGCCGGCGGCCTCCTCATCGCGGGGCTGACCGCGCTTCCGGTCCGGCGCCTCGACCGCGCGCTGGCGGATTTCCGCAAGCGGGGATTTCGCGGCGGCCTCAAGGTCGACGGGATGGGCATCGGCATGGGCATGGGGGGAGAGATCGCCTCCGCGGTCTCGGCGATCAACGAGATGGGGGGGCGGATGGAGGCGATGGACGAGCGGGCGCGGGAGCGCGAGGCGCTGCTCGCGAGCCTCTCGCAGTCGCTCGAGGAGGGGATGCTCGCGATCGACGATCGCGGCATGCCCGTCGCCTGGAACGAGGCGGCGTTGCGCATCATCGGCCTCCCGGAAGGCGCGGACGAGAAGGCCCTGCGTGCGGCCCTCGACCGGCACAAGGAGCTCGCCATCGGCTGGTCGGCGGGCTCGACGCTCGAGGCGCGCATCGTCGACATCCCGCGCGAGGGCACCGATCCGCTTCCCGTGCAGATCGCCGAGGTGCCGTTCGAGTCGCGCCCCGGGGCGCTGGGGACGCTCGTGCTCCTCCGCGACCTCGCGACCCTCCGGAAGGTCGAGACCCACCTGCTCGAGGCCGGCCGTTTCGCGGTGCTCGCGCACCTCGCGGGAAGCCTGGCGCACGAGATTCGCAACCCTCTCCATGCCATCGGACTGTCCGCCGGCGCGGTGCAGCAGTACGTGGGCCGCCCACAGACCGAGACGAGCCAGCGCGCGGTCGCGGAATCGCTCTCTACGATCCAGGAGGAGACCCGGCGACTGACCGAGCTGCTCAACAACTACCTCGGGATGCTCCGCTCCGCGCCCCAACCGGGGCCCGTCGACGTGCGCGACGTCTGCCGGCGCGTGATGCAGCTCCTCACGCACGAGGCGATGGTCGCGGGCGTAGAGATGGAGCTCTCCGGTGAGACCGACCTGCCCGAGGTCTACGGCGTGCCGGACCGTCTGCAGCAGGCGGTGCTGAACCTGGTGCTCAACGCGATCCAGGCGATGCCGCGCGGCGGGAGGGTCGCGCTGCAGACCAGCGCCGGGAACGGGCTCGTGCGCCTGAGCGTCACCGATACCGGCCCGGGGCTTCCTCCCGAGCTCGCCGACCGGATCTTCGAAAGCCGGGTGACGACGAAGGACGGGGGAAGCGGCCTCGGGCTGCCGCTAGTGCGCATGATCGCCGAGGCGCACGGCGGCAGCGTGAGGTACCGGTCGGATCCCGGGCAGGGGGCGACGTTCACGCTCGTCCTGCCGAGCGGCCGCGAGGCCGCCTGACGCCGTTCGGGCGAGACGCTAGTCGAGATCGTCCTTGGTCGCCGGTGTGGTTTTCCGCTCGGTCGCGAGCGAGTGCGATCCGTGGTCGTCGGGGAGTGAGAGGACCGCGTCGTACTCGCGCAGCGCCTCTTCGCGGCGCCCGAGCAAGTCGTAGACGCGCCCGAGCTGGTAGTGCCCGAAGACGCGGAAGCGTGCCTCCTCGGGCTTGAGGTCGGAGGCGAGCAGCCCCTTCAAGGTCGTCGCCGCTCCGGCAAGGTCTCCGGCGCGCATCTGCGCGGAGGCCAGGTTGAAGGTGACCTGGGGGTCGCCGGGCTTCACCGTGAGCGCACGGCGCAGGGCTTCGGCCATCCCCGGCCAGTCGCCGGTCTTCATGCGCTCCTTCGCATCGGCCTCGGCGGCCTGGAAGTCGAGGTCGGACTTGTGGCTGCCGACCTGCGCGTCCGCCCAGCCGCGCCAGGCCGCCTCCAGCGCGTCGTCCTTGAGGCCGAGCGTCCGCGCGACCGACGCGAGCGATGGCGAGGGGAGCGCGTAGACGCGCGCGGCCGCCTCGTTCCCGTAGGCCGTGCGCAGCCATGTCACGAAGGCGCCGGACGCACCGAAGGCGACGTCGTCCGGCAGCGCGCGAAGCGTCTCCTCGTCGAGAAGCGACGCGGCCTGCGGAAGGTTCTTGCCGGCACGCAGCATCGCGGCGTACGCGGGGAGCGCCTTCCCGTGCCACGACCCTTCGACGGCGACCGCGAGCCCCTCGCACAGCGCGGTCGCGTAGCAGGGCCCGTACAGCGATCGCGCCAGGACGTGCGCCTCCTCGTGCGGGGCCGTGGAGTGGGCGTAGCGGCGCACCATGTCGATCGACAGCTCCCACGGCATCGCGTGGGTCGGATCGCCCACCCCGCTGTGCTGCCGCTTGTCGGTCTCGTCCGCGTACACGCCAAGTTGGATCCGGAACCCCTGCGGCAGCGGGCCCAAGCCCGCGACCGCCTTCTGCAGCGCCGCCTCGCGCGCCTTGAGGATGACCTTCGCCTCCTCGTCCGAGATCGTGCCCTTGTCGAAGGTCATGTCGTAATGCTCGGACGAGGCCCGCCCGAGGCGTCCTGGGCGCGCCGGGCCGGCGGTGGAGCGTTGCGCCTCGGCGGTTTCGTCCCGCTGCGGTGGCCAGGTGCGGAGCGGCTTGAACATCCCCTGGCGGACCGGATAGAAGTCCCGGTAGATCGCCCAGTCGGAGCCGGCCCGCGGCACGGGCTGGATGCGGTCTCGCTCCGGGTCGATCCGCGACCAGAAGAGGACGAACGAATCCCACGCGAGCGGGTTGCGGTGGAAAAGCAGGAGGTCGAAGTCCGGGTCCGCCTCCGTGAGGCCGAGGAACTTCAAGCCGTCGGGACCGTGGGCGAACGGCCGGGTCAGCCCGTCCGCCTCCCACACCCGGTTCCCCCAGCCGAGGATCAGGAGGTTTCCCTTCCTCTGGCTCTCGGTGATCCGGTCGTCGCCGACGACCTCGACGCGCATGTGGAACGTCTTCTCGAGCCAGCGCGCGCGCGCGAGGGCGGAGGCCTTGGCGACATCGACGTCCACGTCGGAGCGGGTGGGGTAGACGACCGTGGCCGTCTCGAGATTCATGAATGCGGCTGCCCCGGGGTAATCGGCGGGATGGTGGAGCGATTCCGCCTCCGCGCCGGGGTTCGAGGAGGGCGAGGCGGATGGAGCAGCGACCTCCGCGGCGGCCGGAGGCGCCTGGGCGGGCGCGCGGGAGGCCAGGCAAACGGCGAGGACGGCGATCGGTATGAGGCGCGGCATCGCGGCGGGCTCCGTGACGATGCGCATCATAGGGGCCGCGCCACGTGCCGTCGAACCGAGCGGGCCCGCTGGTACGATCCCGCCATGAGCCGGATTCTAGCGCTCGCGGACCTGCATCTGTCCGCGAGCGGCGACAAGCCGATGGACGTGTTCGGGCCGGTCTGGGCCGGCCATGCGCGCCGCATGGCGGACGCGTGGGATGCTCGCGTGCGCGCCGAGGACGTCGTCCTCGTCCCGGGGGACATCTCGTGGGCGCGCACGCTCGCGGAGGCCGCCGGCGATCTCTCCTGGATCGGGTCCCGTCCCGGGCGGAAGATCCTGCTGAAAGGAAACCACGACTCGTGGTGGAGCGCCGTGGGCCAGGTCCGCCGGGCGCTGCCGCCGGGATGCGCGGCGCTCCAGAACGACGCGCTCGACGTGGGCGTCGCGGTGGTCGTGGGGGCGCGTGGCTGGACCGCTCCCGACGATCCGACCGCGAGCCCCGAGGACCTGCCGATCTTCCGCCGCGAGGTGGCGCGCCTGCGCGCCTCGATCGCCGACGCGGACGCGCGGCTTCCCCGAGACCGGCCGCGGATCGCGATGCTCCACTACCCGCCGTGGATCAAGAACCGGCCTCCCACGGAAATCGTGCCGATCCTCCGGGAGGCCGGGGTGAGCGTTTGCGTGTACGGTCACCTCCACGGGGCCGATCACGCGCTCGCGGTGACCGGGGAGCGCGACGGGATCCGCTACGAGCTGGTGGCGGCGGACGCCGTCGACTTCGCACCCGTCCCGATTTTCCCCGGCCTCCGCTAGACTTCCGCCCGCGCCATTCGGTGCGGCGCCAAGGAGATCCCCGGTGAGCGAGACTCCGAGCTACACGCCGCCTCCGCCCCCGCCCCCTTCTCCGGAGCCTCCCGCTTGGCTTCCCTGGGAGGCTCCAAATGCGGGGCTGGGGTCGCTGTTGCCGACGATCGGCGGGTTTCTCGTCAACCCGATCGACTCGTTCTCGAAGATGAGCCTGACCGTCGATCTCGTGCGCCCGATCGCGTATTACGTGATCGTCGCGCTCATAGGGTCGATCTTCGATCTCATCTGGGGCCTGATCTTCTTCCAGAGCATGCTGGGCGTGGTCAGGCAATTCCTCCCCGCTGAGTCGTGGTCCCAGTTAGAGCCGATCCTAAGGGCGCCGACCGTGCTGGGATTCATCCTCCAACTGGTCGTTGCGCCGCTGGTCGCTCTGATCGTCGTGTTCGTTTGGACGGCGATCGTCCACCTCGTTCTCATGCTGATCGGGGGCGACCGGAACGGCTTCGCCGCGACGCTGCGAACGCAGTCCTACGCGTGGACGGCGGCGCTGGCGCAGGCGATCCCGTTCGTCGGCCGTCTCGTGGCGCTCGTCTGGGGGCTGATTCTCCAGATCGTCGGGCTCTCGGAGGCTCACAAGATCGAGGGGTGGAAGGCCGCCGTCGCCGTGATCGCGCCCCTGGTCGCCTGCTGCGGCTGCCTCGTGGCGGCGATCGTGCTCTTCGGCGCCGCGCTCGTCCAGGCGATTCACGCCGCGTCATGACCTGGCGTCCCGCCTCGCGCGACGATCGGACCGTCGCCGTGCTCTGGGCGACGACGATCGTCGTGGGAGTCGCGTTGCGCCCGGTGTGGCTCGCGGCCGCTCCGCTCCTGCCGCACTGCCTCTGGCACGCCTGGACCGGTTTGCCGTGCCCGGGGTGCGGCACCACGCGCGCGATGATGCACCTGCTGCGCCTCGATCCGGCGGGAGCGCTGCGCTACAACCCGCTGGCCGCGATCGGGGCGAGCGCCTTTGCCGCGGCCGGTCTCGCCGCCCCTCTGGTCGCCGGGATCGCCGGCCGCGTCCCCGTGTTCCACCAGGGTCCGAAGCCTCTCCTGGTCGCCCTCGTCGGCGTCGCCGTCGCAGCGAACTGGATCTGGCTGATCTGCTCCGGGGTCTAGAGAAGCGCTTCGAGGTCGTCGAGCTTTCGCTCGATCGCCCGGAGCGTGGCCTCGTACGGCTCCCGGGCCTCGAGATCGACCCCCGCTCCGCGCAGGAGGGCGAGCGGGTAGTCCGATCCGCCTGTCGTCAGGAAGCGCAGATAGCGGTCGCGGGCGTCCGCAACGCCCTCGAGCACCCAGGCCGCGAGCTGGTTCGCCGCGACGATCCCGGTGGCGTACTGGTAGACGTAGAAGTCGTAGTAGAAATGCGGCACGCACGCCCACTCGATCGCGAACAGGTCGTCGGTGTGGCAGGCTCCGCTCTCGTGTCCCTGGTAGGTCCTCAGCAGCTCGAGGTAGAGCTCCGAGAGTGATTCTCCGGTGAGGGCCTCGGAGGCCTCGCAACGCCTGTGAATCGCCATCTCGAACTCTGCGAAGAACGTTTGACGGAAGAGCGTCGCGCGGATGCCGTCGAGCCAATGGCCGAGAAGGAAGACCTTCTCGTCGCGCTCGTTCGCCTCGGCGAGGAGCTGCTCGACGAGCAGGGCCTCGTTGAAGGTGGAGGCGACCTCGGCGACGAATATTGAGTAGTCCGCGGAGGCGTACGGCTGCGTCTTGTTGCTGAAGTACGAGTGCATCGCGTGGCCGGCCTCGTGCGCGAGCGTGCTCAAGCTGTCGAAGTCCCCGTTGTAGTTGAGGAGCAGGTACGGGTGGACGTCGTACGCGCCGCCGCTGGCGTACGCGCCGCTGCGCTTCCCGGGAGCGGGGTGCCAGTCGATCCATCGCGAGGCGAGCCCGTCCCGTAGCGGGGCCACGTAGGCGTCGCCCAGGGGCGCCATCGCGCCGATCACCAGGCGCTTGGCATCGCCGACGGAGTAGCGCCGGGCGAAGCCCGGGACGAGCGGGCAGTGCAGGTCGAAGTACGTCAGCTCGTCGAGCCCGAGCGCCCGCGCCCGGAGCCGGTAGTACCGGTGGATCGACGGCAGCGCGCGGTGGATCTGCTCGATCAGGTTCGTGTAGACGCGCGCCGGGACGTTGTCGCCGTCGAGCGCTGCCTCGAGGCAGCCGGCGTAGCGCCGGGCGCGCGCGCGGAACAGGTGCGACTTCAGGCACTCGAACAGGTTCGACCCGTAGGTCTCGCGGAAGGCGGCGTACGCCTCGAAGTACGCACGGGTCGTGCGCACGCGATCGTCGCGGACCGACGAGGTACGGACGAGCGCAAACCGAGCCGGCGTGAGGACCGCCTCCGCGCCATCCTCGAGGCGGACGGTCGGCCGCGGCATCTCCGCGTTGTTGAGGATGCCGAAGACCTGCGACGGTCCTCCCATCAGCAGGCCGGCTTCTGCGAGGAGCCCCTCCTCGGCCGGCGAGAGCACGTGGGCCTTCTGCCGCACGAGGTTCCGGAGGAAGTGCGCGAACGGTGCCAAGCGCGGCTCGGTGCTCAAGAACCGCTCCACGGTCCCGTCGGGCAGCGCGAGGATCTCCGGGCGAAGCCAGGCGGTCCGGCGCGACATCTCGGTGAACGCGAGCTCGACTTCCTGCCGCATCGCCTGGTTCGCCGGGACGCGCAGGTCCTGGTCCGACAGCATCGACGCGTACGTGTGGAGACGCGCCAAGGCCTTGCCGGCATCCGTGATCGTCTCGAGGGCGTCCGCCATGTCGCGCGCCGAGCCGCCCAGCCGGCCCGCGTGGGTGGCCAGACCGGGAAGCAGGCCACCGAGCCGGTCCTTCTCGGCGCGGAACGCCTGCGGGGTTTCGTAGATGTCCTCGAGGCGCCAGGTGTCTTCGAGAGCCGGGGTCGTCGCCATGGACATCCTTTACGCTCCGGGGCCGTACCGGCCCGGCAGAGTGGTGCCGGAGGTGGGAGTCGAACCCACACGACCGCAAGGATCGGGGGATTTTGAGTCCCCTGCGTCTGCCATTCCGCCACTCCGGCGCGGCGGCTCGGGAGCGTACGACCGGGTGCAGCGAGTGTCAAGCTTTACGGTCGCTCGAATCCGGAAGTCTTGCGGTTTCAATCGCTTTCGGGTACACTGAGTCGACTTAGCGTCCCAGGAGGCCCGCTTGGACTTCAAGGTCGGCGACAAGGTCGTATATCCGAATCACGGCGTCGGGGTCATCGAGCAAGTCACCAAGAAGTCGGTGGGGGACGTGGTTTCGTCCTTCTACTGCCTGCGCATCATCTCGACGGACAGCACAGTCATGGTCCCCGTCGGCAACACCATCGCCGTCGGCCTGCGCAAGGTCCTCACGCGGCGCGAGGTGACCCGGGTCATGGAGGTGCTCAAGAACGGCGACGTCGCCACCTACGACGACTGGAAGGGGCGCTTCCAGGCCAACTCCGAGAAGATGCGGACAGGGGACATCCACGCCGTGGCCGAGGTGCTGAAGAGCCTCACCGTGCTCGCTGAGATCAAGCCGCTGTCGTATCGCGAGCGGAAGATGCTCGACCGGGCGCGCTTTCTCCTGATCTCGGAGCTCGCCGAGGCGGGGAACAAGACCACCGAGAAGGTCGAGAGCGAAATCGACACGGCCCTGGTCGACTCGGTCAAGGGGCTGAAGGTCAAGACCGCGCACTGACCCCTCCCTAGGCCCCGGTCGGAGCGATGGACAACCTCGTACTGATCCGGGTCGCGCAGGACGCCGCGCGCTCGTTGGTAGGGGCGTCTCTCGAATCGCTCCGGCAGGAGTCCGAGCAACGCTTCCGCCTCACCTTCGGCGGAGCCACGGAGCTGGCGGCGCTCGTCATCTCGTTACGGCCGGAGCTTCCCTGGATCGGGCGGCCGCAGCGCCGATGGGAGGGTCCGCGGTGGGCCCCCGGCGCGTTCGCGGTTGCGGCAGCCCGCGCTCTGGTCGGCCGCCTCGTCGACGGGGTGCGCAAGCCTCCTTGCGAGGCGGTGCTGCTGATCACGCTCGGCGAAGGCCGGGGGCTCGCGATCGAGCTGGCGACGCACGGCGGCAACCTGGTCCTGCTCGATCCCGGAGGCGCCGTCGCCGGGTCTTGGCACCGCCCTCCTGCGAATGCCTCCCGGCTCGCGGCCGGCTCGCGCTACCGCCCGCGCGGCGTGCCGGAGGGAAAGCTCGATCCCTTCGCCCTCGACGCACCGGCGATCGACGCGTTCATCGCCTCGTGGCGCTCGCGAGGAGAGCCCGACTTCGAGACGCTGCGTCGTCACATCCTCGGCATCGGTGGTTCGGCCGCGCGGCTCGTCGTCGACGAGGCCGAACGCACCGGCCGCACGCCGGGCGCCGTTCTCCGCACCCGCCTCGACGAGGTCGTGAGCGGTCGCGCCCGGCCGGTGATCGAGGGCCCGTGTGGGCTCGAGGACGGTTTGGAACGTGGGGGTCTCTCCGCGGAACGCTTCCACCTTCTCCCCTGGACGCCGGGGAGCCCAAGCGATGGCCGCGTGCTCATCGACGCGCCGTCCGCGGCGGCCGTGTCGGGTTCGTATCACGAGGCGATCGAGGCCGGCGCGGCCCACGCGCGGCGCCTCGCCGGACTTGCCGCCATCGTGCGCGCCGAGCGCAAGCGCGCGACCCGTGCCGCGGAGAACGCCGCGGAGAGCCTGCGCGGCTTCGAGAATCCGGACCGTTTCCGGCGGCAGGCCGAGGCGCTGCTCGCGGGGCTATCGCGTGCGCGGCGCGATGGGGACGAGGTCACGGTTCCCGATCCTTACGACCCCTCAGGGGCCGACGTCCGCATCGCGGCTCCGGCGGGACGGGCGCTGCCGCTGCTCGCGGACGATCTCTTCCGGAAGCATCGCCGGGCGCGCCGCGGCATCGAGGCGACCGAGGAGCGGCTCCGGGCTCTCCGCGCGAGGCTCGTCCGGCTCGAGGCGCTCGAGGAGGAGCGCCTCCGCGCGAAGTCTCCGGCGGACGCGGCTGCCCTCGAGGAGGCGCTGAGGTCCCTGGGTGTCGCGGTCGGCCTGACGCCCCGGTCCCGCGCGGGACGCGCGGCGGCGGCAGCATCGGCGCCGACCGTGGCGGGGGCGCGCCTCGTCCGCAGCACCGACGGTTTCACGATCCTCGTCGGCCGCACCGCCCGCGACAACGACCGGCTGACCTTCAAGCTCGCGGCCCCGGATGATCTCTGGCTCCACGCCGCCGGGGTGCCGGGCGCGCACGTGATCGTCCGGGTTCCGGATCGCGAGCACGCGGTGCCCGACCGGACGGTCCTCGAGGCCGCCGCGCTGGCCGCGCGGTACAGCGATGCCGCTCGGGAGGGGATGGTCGATGTCCACTGCACGCCTCGGAAATTCGTCCGCCGGGCGCGCGGCGGGGCCCCCGGGACCGTCGTGCTCAAGCGGGTCCGGACCGTGCGCGTGCGTCCGGCTTTGCGCGACCCCGAGGAAGGATGGGCCTCGCCCGCCGCGAAGTGAGCCGAATGGCATCGAGGATGGGTGGTTTTCGACGGAACATGGGGTGTTGGCGCATTGACCCGACGGTTTCCGTGCCCTAGATTGGCGCCGCGATGAAAACGGCGTTGCAGGGGCTCGTGGGGGTGATCCTCGCCGCGCTCCTGCTGTACTGGGTGTTCCACGACAAGGACCCCCAGGCGTTGCGGGGGGCGCTGGCGCAGGCCTCCTGGACGGGACTCCTGCTCGGCGCCTTCGTGAACTTCGGACACAATCATTTCCGAGTGCTTCGCTGGCGGTTGCTCCTGGCCCCCGTCCGCGAAGGGGTCCCCTATCGACCGATGTTCGCCGCGGTCATCCTCGGCTACATGATCACGTGGCTCGTGCCGGGCCGGGTGGGGGAGCTGGTCCGCCCCGCGCTCCTCTCCGCCAAGGAGAAGATTCCCCTCGGGCCGTCGATGGGAAGCGTCATCGCCGACCGGCTTCTCGACGGCGTCGCGATCCTGCTCCTCTTCGCGATCGGAAGCGCTACGGCCGCGTTCGCGCCCGGGGCGGCGGCGCCCGCCGGCCGGATCCAGGCGACGGCGGTCGTCCTCCTCGCGATCATCGTCGCCGTCCTCGCCGGGCTGCTCGTGGTCGGCGCGCTCGGACGCCGCTTCACGGAGCGGGTCGCGAGCGCGTGGGCTCCCTTGCGCTGGCTCGGACGGGCGGCCATCGGTCTTGCCGAGGGAACGGCGGCGCTGCGCTCGCCGGGGCGCCTCGTCGCGATCCTCGCCCTGTCGATCCTGGCCTGGGCGACGATCGCCGCGGGGACGTGGCTCGGCGTCCGCGCCGCCGGAGCCGCCGTGTCGTACCCGGCGATGCTCGTCATGCTGCCGATGCTCGCTCTGGGGGTCGCGATCCCCACGCCGGGGGGTGTGGGCGGGTATCACGCCGCGATGGTCGCCGGGCTGACGCAGCTGTTCGGCGTCGACGGCAACGTCGCCGCCGGCGCGGGGCTGCTGATGCACCTCGCCATCGTCCTGCCTGTGCTCGCCGTCGGTCCCGTCCTGCTCTACACCGAGAAGGTCTCGATCAAGGATCTCGTCGAGGCCGCCAAGCAGGTGAAGGATCTCGGGGCGGCGCTGCCGCCCCCCGCCGCGGAGGCCGCGCCATGAAATGCCCGTTCTGCGGTCACGTCAAGGACAAGGTCGTCGACTCCCGGGAGACCGGAGCGGGGGACGCCATCAGGCGGCGCCGCGAGTGCCTCTCGTGCGGCCGCAGGTTCACCTCGTACGAGCGCGTCGAGGAGATCCCGTACTTCGTCGTGAAGAAGGACGGCCGCCGCGAGCCGTTCGACCGCCAGAAGCTGATGGTCGGCCTCCATCGCGCGTGCGAGAAGCGCCCCGTTCCGGCCAAGGCGCTCGCCGCGATCGGGGACGAGATCGAGCAGATGGTCCAGGACAGCGCGGAGCGCGAGATTCCCGCGCGGGCGATCGGCGAGCGGGTGATGGAGCGCCTGAAAGACCTCGACAAGGTGGCCTACGTGCGCTTCGCCTCGGTCTACCGTCAGTTCGAGGACGTGGACGAGTTCATGTCCGAGCTGCGCAACCTGGTCGAGACACGCAAGTAGGGAGGGGCGTTTCGCGATGAACAAGGGATTCGGACCGATGCTCGAGATGGCACGCATCCAGAGCGAGATCAACCGCATCTTCGACAACCTGTTGAGCATCGACTCCGCCGGGAAGGAGAGCGGGAGCTGGATCCCGATGGTCGACATCCACGAGACCGACGACACGCTCGTGGTCCTCGTCGAACTGCCGGGCGTGGCCCCGGGCAACGTCACGATCACGACGCTCGGGGGGGACATCATCCTCAGGGGGGAAAAGCCGCGCCCGCCGTCCGAGGGCCCGGCGCGCCACCTGATCGCGGAGCGGGCCTTCGGGCGCTTCCGCCGCGTGATCCACCTCGGCGTCCCGGTGAACACGCACAAGGCCCAGGCGGTCCTCTCCGACGGGACGCTGCGCCTGACCTTCCCCAAGGTGCCGAACCGGCGCGGCGGGGAGGTCGCGATCGAGGTGGCCGGCGCATGAGCACCTCCTACGAGCCCGCCTCCGACGATCAGCTCCGCATCCCGGCCGAGCTTCCCGTTCTCCCCCTGCGGGACATGGTCGTCTACCCGTTCATCATCGCGCCCCTTTCGGTCGCGCGGGACCTGTCGATCCAGGCGGTCGACCACGCGCTCTCGGACAACCGGATGATCCTGCTCGTCGCGCAGCGGGACAAGGACGAGGAGGAGCCGGAGGTCTCCGATCTGTTCGAGATCGGCACCGTGGCCGTGATCATGCGCATGCTCAAGCTCCCGGACGAACGGATCCGCGTGCTCGTGCAGGGGGTCTGCCGAGCGCGCGTCCGGGACCTCGTGACGTCGCGTCCGCACTTGACCGCGCGGATCGAGCGCGTGCACGACGAGGCATTCGACGGCGCCTCGATCGAGAAGGAGGCGCTGGTCCGGTCGACCAAGAAGGCGCTCGAGCGGGCGGCCTCGCTCGGGAAGGCCGTCCCCTCCGAGGTGATCGCGATCGCCGGAAACCTGGAGGACCCCGGGCGGCTCGCCGACCTCGTCGCCTCGAACCTCGAACTGAAGGTCGAGGAGGCGCAGGACGTCCTCGAAATGAAGGACCCGATCGAGCGGTTGAAGCGCGTCCACGAGTTCGTCCAGCGCGAGATGTCGCTGCTGTCGATGCAGCGCGAGATCGACTCGATGGCGAAGGACGAGATGGACCGCTCGCAGCGCGAGTCCTACCTCAGACATCAGATGAAGGCGATCCTGAGCGAGCTCGGGGAGGGGAACGACCTCGCCGAGGACGTCGAGCGCTACCGCGAGAAGGCGCGGTCCCTCGCACTGTCGACCCAGGCGGCCGAGGAGATCGAGCGGCAGCTCAAGAAGCTCGAGCGGATGCACCCGGACGCCGCGGAGGCGTCCACCGTCCGCAATTACCTGGACTGCATCCTCGGGATGCCGTGGGGCATCCTCACGAAGGACAACCTCGACCTCGACAAGGCGCGCAAGATCCTGGACGACGACCACTACGGGCTCGAGCCGGTGAAGGACCGGATCCTCGAGTACCTCGCCGTCCGGAAGCTCAAGAAGAAGAGCAAGGGCCCGATCCTGTGCTTCGTGGGCCCGCCCGGGGTGGGCAAGACCTCCCTCGGCCGGTCGATCGCGCGCGCGCTCGGGCGCCAGTTCGTGCGGCTGTCGCTCGGCGGGGTCAAGGACGAAGCCGAGATCCGCGGCCACCGCCGGACCTACGTCGGGGCGATGCCCGGCCGGATCGCGCAGGGCATCCAGCAGGCGGCCTCGGCGAACCCGGTGTTCATGCTCGACGAGGTCGACAAGATCGGGCAGGACTTCAGGGGCGATCCGTCCTCGGCGCTGCTCGAGGTCCTCGACCCCGAGCAAAACGCCAGCTTCCGGGACCACTACCTCGGCGTCCCGTGGGACCTCTCCGACGTGATGTTCATCGCGAACGCGAACCTGCTCGACCCCATCCACCCCGCGTTCCGCGACCGGATGGAGGTGATCCGGCTCTCGGGGTACACGGAGGAGGAGAAACTCGTCATCGCGCGGCGCCACATCGTCCCGAAGCAGATCGAGGAGTGCGGCCTCAAGGCCTCGCGGATGGAGTTCTCGGACAACGCGCTCAAGGAGCTGATCGCGGGGTACACGCGCGAGGCGGGGCTTCGAAATCTCGAGCGGCACGTCGCCGCCGTGTGCCGGAAGGTGGCGCGGCAGGTCGCCGACGGGAAGAAGGGGAAGATGCGGGTCATCGCGTCGTCCCTCGAGTCGTTCCTGGGCGCGCCTCCGGCGACCCGCGAGGACGCGCTCTCGTCGGACCAGGTCGGGGTCGCGACCGGTCTTGCCTGGACGGAGAGCGGCGGGGACGTGCTCTTCGTCGAGGCGACCACGATGCGCGGCCGCGGGACCCTTATCCTCACCGGCCAGCTCGGCGACGTCATGAAGGAGTCGGCGCAGGCGGCGCTCTCCTTCGCCCGCGCCCACGGACAAGCGCTCGGGATCGAGGCCGACTACTTCGAGTCGCGCGACGTCCACGTCCACGTCCCGGAAGGCGCGATTCCCAAGGACGGGCCTTCGGCCGGCGTCACGATCGCCGTCGCCCTCGTCTCGGCCTTCCTGGACCGGCCGGTCCGGCGCGACGTCGCCATGACCGGGGAGATCACCCTCCGCGGAAACGTCCTTCCGGTCGGAGGCGTCAAGGAGAAGGTCCTGGCCGCCCGCCGCTCGGGGGTGACCACGATCCTGCTTCCCGAGGGGAACCGGAAGAACCTGGACGAGATCCCGAAGGCGCTGCGGAAGGACTTGACCTTGGAGCTCGTCTCGGACATCCGGGACGTCTTCCGGATCGCGTTCCGGATGCCGGTAGAGATCGCGGGCGTCGAGGGCCCCCGGGGCAGCCGCGCCAAACGGTCCCCTCTCCAGCCCGCCCACTGATCCCCGGACCCCCGCCCGGGGGTGAGCTAAACTCCTGCGCCGCCGTCGGGATTCCGACGGACTAGACGCACGGCCCGAGGACTGCGTATCAGGATCGGGTTCGAGGCGTCCTGCTCGACGGATTGAGGATGCGGGACGACGAGAACCTCCACGATCTGATACGCGCCGCCGCGGGCGGCGACCGGCGCGCCTTCGAGGACCTGGTCCTCCGGAAGCGCAAGCGGGTCGTCCGGACGGCTTACCAGATCGTCGGGGACCTCGAAGACGCCCGGGACGTGGCCCAGGCCGTCTTCCTTCGCTTGTGGAGGACGCTGCAGCGGTTCGACCTCGAAAGACGGTTCGATACCTGGCTGTACCGGATCACCGTGAACGCCGCCATCGATTTCCTCCGTGACCAGGGCCCGAAGGGGATCCTCGCCCCGCTCCCCGACGACGCCCACGAGCGGATCGCCGCGCCCGGGACGCCGGCCGACGCGGCCGTCGATCTCGCCGCTCTCCAGCGGACGTTCCTGCGCCTCGCGGGCGCTCTAGCACCGAAGCAGCGGGCGGTGTTCGTGCTCAAGGAGATCGAGGGCCTTTCCACCGCCGAGGTGGCGGCCGCGCTCGGGATCACGGAGTCGACCGTGCGGAACACCCTCCAGCAGGCGCGCCGGATCCTTCGGGACGGCCTCATCCGCGAGGGGCACGGGGGCGGGAAGACGTCGTGAGCGCTCACGTCGACCCGGAAACCCTCGCGGACGCCTCGGGGCCCTCGCGCATCCTGATGGTCGACCATCTGGCGGCCTGTCCCGCGTGCCGGGAGGCCGTCGCTCGATTCGACCCGTCGCTGCTGTTCTCCCTGCTCTCCCGCGCGCCGATTCCCGAGAGGATCCTGGACGCGGTCTCGGCGGAGGTCTCGCACGCGGCGACCCCCGCGCCGGCGCGGGGCGGAGCGGCCTGGGAGGCGTGGCCCGGGACGCGCCGCGCCGTCGCCGCGGCGGTCGCCGCCGGCGCCGTGCTCACGGGGCTCGCGGCCTGGATGAGCCGCGGACCGGCTCCGGTCCTCCTGCCGGTGGCGGCCGTTCCGGCCGCCGCAGCCGTCGAGGTCACGCCGGACGCGGCAATCTCCCAGGTCGTCGACATGACGGTCGGCGACACGCAGGTCGTCATGGTTTACAACGGGAAGCTCTCGCTGTGAGAGTCGGACGGATCGCCGCCGCGGCCGCGCTCGCGTTCCTCGCGGGATCCGCTCCCTCGAAAGCGGCTCCCGCCGCGGTCCCGCCCGCGGCGAAGGTGGACGCGGCGGACCTTCTCCCGCGGGCCTACGCGGTCCGGTACAAGTCGCTCGCCGATGCCGCCGAGGTGGTGTCGACGGTCCTGTCGCCGCAGGGATCCGTCACCCTCCAGCCACGTCTGAAGACGCTGGTCGTCCAGGACCACCCCGTCGTCCTCGACCGGGTCGGCGCGCTCCTGGCGAGCTTCGACCTCCCGCCGCGCAACGTCGAGGTGACGCTGTCCCTCTTCCTGGGCACCGACCGGCGCGAGCAGGAGGCCGGGCGCTCGGTTCCGCCCGACGTCCCCTCGAGGGACGTCCGCGGCATCGCGGAAACCCTCGCCGACTTCACGAAGTGGAACGCCTACGCGCCCCTCGGGAAGGGCTCCGTGACAGGCGCGGAAGGGGAGCGGGTGACCGTCAACCTCTCCGACGAGTACCGGGTCTCCTACGAGATCGAGACCGTCCAGGACGCCAACGTCAAGCTGCGCGGCTTCGCCTTGTACCGGGTGTCCCGCGGGACGGACGGGAAGGAGTCGCTGCAGACGGTCTACACCGCATCCGTCGTGCTGCCGGTCGGCCGGTCGCTCATGCTCGGCGCCGCGCAGAATCCCGAATCGAAGCGCGCGCTCTTCCTCGCGCTTTCGGCGCGGCCGAGGTAGGCCATGGCCCAGTTCGTCTGCCGCATGGCGCTTCCGACCGGCGAGATCGTCGAGCGCACGATCGTCGCCGACAGCGAAGGGGCGCTCCGCCGCGAGCTCGAGGACAAGGACATGCTCGTCCTCGACCTCCGGCGGCAGAACGCGGTGCTCTCGGCCGTCACCGGGGCGCTGTCGATCCGCCCGCGGATCAACCCCCGCGAGTTCCTCTTCTTCAACCAGGAGTTCTCGGCGCTGCTGCGCGCGGGTCTGCCGATCCTGTCGAGCCTCGACATCCTCATCGACCGCCGCAAGAACCTGGTCTTCAAGAAGGCGCTCGCCGACATCCGGGACCGGGTGAAGGGCGGCGAGTCGCTCTCGGACGCGTTCGCGGCTCAGGGCGGGCTGTTCCCCATGCTCTACTCCGCCTCCCTCGCCTCGGGCGAGCGGTCCGGCGAGCTGCCGAACGTGCTCAAGCGGTACATCGGATACACGCGGAACATCCTCGCGATCCGCAAGAAAGTGGTCGGGGCGATGATCTACCCCTCGATCCTCGTCTGCGCGTCGATCATCCTGGTCGCGATCATGACGTTCTTCGTGATGCCCAGCTTCGCCGGCCTGTTCAAGGACCTCGGAACCGACCTCCCGTTCTACACGCAGTTCCTCGTCGACGTGTCCATGACCCTCCGCTCGCAATGGCAGGTGATCGCCGGGGGCGTGGGCCTCGGGATCGCCGCGTTCCTCGCGTGGAAGCGCTCGCCGGGCGGACGGATCGGCTTCGACAAGCTGAAGATGAGGCTCCCGCTCGTGGGGCCCATCATCCGCGACTACGCGCAGAACCGGTTCACCCGCACGCTCTCCACGCTGGTGTCCGGCGGCATTCCGCTCGTCACGTCGCTCGAGCTCGCCGCGCGGGCCTCCGGCAGTTTCGTGTTCGAGCGCGAGCTGATGGGCGTGACGGTCAAGGTGCGGGAGGGCCAGCCCCTCTGGGAGTCGCTGGAGCGGACCGGTTACGTCTCGGAGATGGCGGTCGAGATGGTGAAAGTGGGCGAGTCGACGGGATCGCTCGTCGAGATGCTCGACAACGCCTCGGAGTTCTCCGAGGAGGAGATCGACTACAAGCTGTCGAACATGGTCACGATGATCGAGCCGATCATGCTGGTCTTCATGGCGATGGTCGTGACGGGGCTCCTGCTCGCCTTCTACATGCCGCTCTTCCGCGCCGTCGGCTCGTCGAAGGTCTAGGAGAGGCGATGGCCGACGAGACGAAGACGCGCACCGACAAGCCGCTCCCGGCGCCCGGCCTCGACGCCGACGGCGGGGCGGACGTGCTCTCGGAGGCGTTCCAGGCGCGGCGCCTGGCCGAGCGCATCGGGATCGAGTACGTCGATCTCCAGAACTTCGAGATCGACCCCGAGCTGTTCCGCTCGATCCCGGTCGACCTGATGTTCCGCTACAACTTCGTGCCGCGGATGCGCACCGCCACCGGCCTCCAGGTCGTCGTGGCCGACCCGACCGACGTTCTCATGATCGACGAGCTCGAGCTGCTGCTCGGCACGTCCATCGACGTCGTGGTCGGGACCGCCACCGCGATCCAGGAGATCCTCAAGAAGTCGGAGTCGTCGCAGCGCGTGCTCGAGGAGGCGACGGAGGAGTTCCGCATCCAGATCGTCATGGAGGACGACGAGACCGGCGAGGAGACGCTCACGATCGACCGGCTGACCTCCGACCAGTCGCCGATCATCAAGCTCGTCGACTCGACCCTGTTCAACGCCCTCCAGCGGCGCGCCTCCGACATCCACATCGAGACCCGCGATCGCGAGGTCGTGATCAAGTACCGGATCGACGGCGTGCTCTACCAGGCGATGGAGCCGATCGACAAGAAGTTCCACCAGACGATCATCTCCCGCATCAAGGTCATGTCGGAGCTCGACATCTCCGAGAAGCGCATCCCGCAGGACGGCCGGTTCAAGCTGCGGATCAAGGGGCGCACCGTCGACTTCCGCGTCTCGATCATGCCGTCCGTGCACGGCGAGGACTGCGTCATCCGCATCCTGGACAAGGAGTCGACCAACCGGGAGTTCGCCTCGCTGTCGCTCAACGTCTGCGGCTTCGAGGACCGCGAGGTGGTCCGCCTCCGGCGGTTCATCCAGGAGCCGTACGGGATGGTGCTCGTCACCGGGCCGACCGGCTCCGGGAAGACCACGACGCTCTATGCCGCGATCTCCGAGATCAAGAACGACGAGGACAAGATCATCACGATCGAGGACCCGGTCGAGTACCAGCTCCCCGGGATCACGCAGATCCCGGTGAACGAAAAGAAGGGCCTGACGTTCGCCCGCGGGCTGCGGTCCATCCTGCGGCACGACCCCGACAAGATCATGGTCGGCGAGATCCGCGACGCCGAGACCGCGCAGATCGCCATCCAGTCGGCCCTCACCGGCCACCTCGTTTTCACGACGGTCCATGCCAACAACGTCGTCGACGTGCTCGGCCGGTTCCTCAACATGGGCGTCGAGCCGTACAACTTCGTGTCCGCGCTCAACTGCATCCTGGCGCAGCGCCTCGTGCGCCTGATCTGCGCGAGCTGCAAGCGCCCCGTGAAGTCCACGCGCGAGCAGCTCCAGATGTCCGGCCTCGATCCGTCCCGCTACCTCGACTACACGTTCTACGAGGGGAAGGGGTGCATCGACTGCAACGGGACCGGCTACACGGGCCGCACCGCGATCGCGGAGCTCCTCGACATGTCGGACCGCATCCGGGAGATGATCCTCGAGAAGAAGCCGGCGGCCGACATCAAGCGCGCCGCCAAGGAAGAGGGGATGACGTTCCTCCGGGAAGCCGCCCTCGCCAAGGTCTTCGTCGGCAAGACGACCCTCCACGAGATCAACAAGGTGACCTTCATCGAATGAGCGCCCTCACCGACGCCCTGACCCGCCTACGCCGCTTCAGCCCCGAGGCGCTGCTCGACCTCCGCCCGGCCTATCCGCCGGTGGCGGTCGAGATCGACCGGGGCCAGGTCACGCTCGTCCGCGTCAAGCACGGCAAGGGGCGTCCCGGGCTCGAGGCGTACCGGATCCAGCCGGCTCCGGAGCACGCGGTCGGAGCCTCGATCTTCCGGCCCAACCTCGGCTCGCTCGAGGAGGTGACCGAGCAGGTGCGCGCGCTGTTCGAGAAGAGCGGCACGAAGCCCGGGCGCGTGTCCGTCGTGCTCCCCGACAACCTCGCGAAGGTCTCGATCGTCAGCCTTCCCGAGCGGCCCGTCGGACGCCGGCAGACCGACGACCTGCTGCGCTTCAAGCTCCGCCGCTCCGTGCCGTTCCGCCTCGAGGACGCGGTGATCTCGAGCTGGACGCTTCCCGGGCCGGGCCCGGGCGCGGACTACCTCGTCGCCGTGATGCTGCGCTCGGTGGTCGAGCAGTACGAGACCGCATTCGAGGCGGTGGGCAGCCGCCCCGGCCTCATCGAGTTGTGCACGCCGAGCCTGTTCAACGTCCTCCGGCCCGAGATCGCGAAGGCCGCCTCGGCCGGCGACGTCGCGGTCGTCAACGCCGCGCGGACCTACTTCACCCTCCTGATCGCGCGCGGCGACCGCGTGCTGTTCTTCCGTTGCAAGTCGTACGCGGTCGGCGAGGGCGACGCGGAGGCCCGCGCGACGGCCCTCGGCCGGGAGCTTTCGACCTCGCTCTCCTACTACCGGGAGAAGCTCTCGGGTGCCGGGATCGGCACGGTGTTCCTCCGGAGCGCCGCGCAGCCGGTGGAGGAGATCGCGCCGATCCTCGAGCGGTTCGACGGGGCCACGATTCGTCCCGTCGACGCCGCGCTCCTGATCGACCCGCGCGCCGCGGCGCAGATCGATCCCGCCGATGCGCCGCGCCTCGCCCCGGCGCTCGGCGCGGCGATGGGCCGGGTGGCCTGATGCGCGCCCTCGAGCTCAACCTCGCGTCCCGGCCGTTCCGGAACAACGTCCCGATCTGGTCGGCGTTCGGCTTCCTCGCGTTCTGTGTCCTGCTGTCGACCGCGTGGAACATCCGGAGCTGGCTCGACGTGTCGCACAAGATGAGAGACCTCCGGGCGGACATCGGCTCGTCGGAGAAGCAGCTCGCCAGCCTCGAGAAGCGCGACGCGGACGCGGCGGCGGGCATCCGCGCGTTCGACCCGAAGACCCTGCAGGCGCAGGTCGACAAGGTGAACGAGATCATCGAGCGGCGCGGGCTGTCGTGGACGCGGTTGTTCAACGACCTCGAGAAGGTCGTTCCGTACGAAGTCCGGATGACGACGATCCACCCGAGCTACGGGGCGGCGGCCGGAGAGGCCCCCGCCGCCCGCGCGAGGTCGTTCGCCCAGGCGAATCCGGCGACGCCGACGATCCCGATCGTCGTGGACGGGGTCGCCCAGAGCCTCGACGCGTTCCTGGAGCTCGAGCGCTCGCTCATCGTCGATCCGCACTTCGCCGGCGTCGAGCCGGTCCGGAACGAGACGGTTGGCGGCAGCGCCGAGGTCAAGTTCGAGCTGAGCTTCGAGTACGACCCGGAGGGTCGGCTCGGCCAGGACCATCCCGATCTCCCGCACGTTCTCGAGGCCGCCCGCAAGGCCGCTGAGGAGGGCGGGGAGGCCCCGCCCTCCTCGCTCGAGGGGCTGCGATGACGCCGGTGCGGAAGGCGCGGTTCGACGTCCGGGAAGCGAGCGGGAAGATCCTGCTCGTGATGGCGGCCCTCCTGCTCGCCAACGCCGCGGTCGCGGTGGCGTTCGTCCGGCCGCAGGTGGCGAAGTACCGCCAGCTCACCGACTCGTCGAACCCTCAGACGCAGGAGCTCAAGGCCCGCGAGAAGGAGGTCGTCGCCCGCGAGGCGTACCGCGCGTCGCTCGAGAAGGCGCGGGACGACGTGAAGCACTTCGCCGCCGACGTGCTCTCCACGCGCCAGCGCCGGATGATCGGCGTGCAGCTCGAGGTCACCGGGCTCGCGAAGCAGTTCGGGATCGCCGCCGACCGGGTCTCCTACGAGAACAACGACCTCGACAACGGCGCGCTCGAGCGGTTCGGCACGGTCGTCCCGCTCCAGGGCGGGTACGCAAGCCTGCGCAAGTTCATCCAGGCGGTGGAGAGCTCCGAGAACTTCCTCGTCATCGAGCGCGTCTCGCTCGGGACGGGGAAGACCGCGGACGCCGTGGAGCTGCAGATCACCCTCGCCACGTACTTCATCGCGCCCGACGCGAACCTCGACAACATCGGCAAGAAGCCCGTGGCGCGGCGCGGGGCGGGCTCCGATGGCACGTAACCTCTCCCGTCGCGAGATCGCGCTCCTCGGCGGCGCCGCCCTCGTCGTCGTGGTCTGGCTGTACCGCGCGTCGCGGCCGGACGCGCCCACGGCCGAGGTCGCCGCGCGCAAGGCCGCCGGCAAGGATCTCCTCATCGGGGGCCCGGTCCCGGCGGTGCGCCTGGACGAGCTGGCCAAGCCGCTCGTCGAGTACGACCCGAACGGCCACGACCTCTTCCGGTACTCCCCCCGGCCGCCGACGGTCGCGGAGGTGCGGCGGATGAAGGAGGAGGCGGCCCGGGCGAAGAAGGCGCAGGAGGAGGCCGAGAAGCAGGCGGCGATCGAGGCGGAGCGGCGCCGCAAGGAAGAGGAGGCGCGGCAGGCCGAGCTCGCGCTGCATCCTCCTCCGCCTGCTCCCCCGACGCCGCCGGCGGTCACGTTCCAGTTCGTCGGGTTCATCGGTCCGCCGAACGACCGGATCGCCGCGCTCCAGCAGAACAACGACACCTTCCTCGCGAAGAAGGGGGAGATCGTGCAGAAGGCGTTCAAGGTGGAAGAGATCCGCTACGAGTCGGTGGTGCTGTCGTTCACGGATCCGGCGTTCAAGGGGCAGTCGCGCGAGTTGCCGCTGTCGCGCGGCAAGTAGAGGAGCCGAGGGATGGGTCAGAATCGGAAGGGGCGCACGCGGATCGGGGCGCTGGCGCTCGCGTGCGGGCTGCTCGCGGGGTGCACCGCATCGAAGGTGTTCAACCAGGCCGAGACCGAGGCGCGGCGGGACAACTGGGACGCCGCCGTGATCGACTACAGCAAGGCGATCGCGCTCGATCCGGGCAACTCGCGGTACGAGATCGCGCTTGCCCGGGCGAAGCTGAAGTCGTCGGCGGAGCACTTCCAGAAGGGGAAGCGCTTCGCGGCGTCGTCCCAGTGGGACCTCGCGGTCACCGAATACCAGCAGACCCTCCTGCTCAACCCCGGCAACCAGCACGCGGCCGACGAGCTCGACAAGGCGATGGTCATGATCCGCCGCCGCGACGAGCAGCCGTCGCAGATGGACCGTCTCAAGGAGCAGGCGCGCAAGGACGCGCTGGCGCCCCCGAAGCTGTCCGCGAAGTCCAACATCCCGATCCAGGTCCAGTTCCGCGACAAGCCCACGGGTCAGATCTTCGACGTGATCGGCAAGGCGTCGGGGATCAACTTCATCTACGACGAGAAGACCGACCTCAACAAGCCGATGACGATCGAGATCGGCAGCGTCACGCTCGAGAAGGCGCTCGACATCCTGATGCTGCAGACGAAGAACTTCTACAAGGTCATCGACGAGCACACGCTCCTGATCTCCCCCGACAACCGGCAGAAGCGGCAGGAGCTCGAGGACCAGGTCATCCGGACCTTCTACCTGTCGAGCGCCGAGACCAAGCAGGTCGTCTCCGTCGTGCGCACGCTGCTCAACTCGCGGCAGGTCGCCGAGAACGACCAGCTGAACGCGGTGTCGATCAAGGACACGCCCGACAAGGTCGCGATCGCCGAGAAGCTCGTCGACTCCAACGACAAGTCCAAGGGCGAGGTCGTCATCGACGTCCAGCTGATGGAGGTCAAGCGGACGACGCTCAAGACACTCGGCATCGACCTCTCGTCGAAGACCTTCAACATCGACTACCTGGACGGCAAGCAGTCCGTCCCGCTCAACAACCTCTCGGCGCTGCGGCAGAAGGGGAACTGGCTCGTCGGCCCGATCCCGAGCGTCGTGGTCAACTTCCTCAAGAGCGACAGCGACGCGAAGTCGATCGCGCAGCCCCAGCTCCGGGTGACCGAGGGGGAAAAGGCCGAGATCATCGTCGCGGACCGGATCCCGATCCCGAACACCTCGTTCAACTCGTCGCAGACGGTCGGGGGGAACATCGTCCCGATCACCTCGTTCACCTACCAGAACGTCGGGATCACGCTGCAGCTCGAGCCGCGCGTGCACCACAACAAGGAGGTCACGCTCAAGGTCCAGCTCGAGGTCTCGAACCTCGCCGGAACGACCGACCTCGGCAACGGCGTCAAGCAGCCGATCATCGGCACCCGGCAGGTGCAGACCGTGATCCGACTGCGGGACGGCGAGACGAACCTGCTCGCCGGCCTGATCGAGCGCGTGGACCAGTTCAGCAAGAGCGGGGTCGCCGGCCTCACCGACATCCCGGGCATCGGCGACGTCTTCTCGACGCGCACCGCCGACATCGCGGACACCGACATCATCCTCACGTTGACCCCGTACATCGTCCGTATCCCGGACATCACCGAGGACGATCTCCAGACGCTCTGGGTCGGCACCGAGGACAACATGCGTCTGCGCGGCTCCGTGCGCGGTGTCATGGGCGTCTCGCCGTTCGTGCAGCCGGAGGAGGAAGCCCCACCGGAGCCGATTCCGCCGAACCCGGCGAAGGCGATCTTGCCGCCCGTCAACGGCACGAAGAACGCAGCCGCGCCGGCGGCCGCGGGAGCCGCCGGCGCGGTCGGGGCGGCGGGCGCCGCCGGAGTGGCCGGCGCGGGCGTGACGGAGACCAACCGGTCGAACGCGCCGACGCCGATCCCGGTGAGCCCGACGCCGTCCACGGCTCCGGCGCCCACGCCCGCTCCCGAGCCCGCGCCCGAGCAGCCTCCGACCGAGCAGAACGGGCCCCCGGGCGAGGAGCAACCGCCCGCGGAGAACCCGCCGGGCGACTCCACCAAGACGCCCGCCGGCCCGGCGACCGTCCGTCTGGTGCCGAGCGCGCCGACGTACAAGGTCGGGGATCGGGTCATCGTCGAGGTCCGCTTCGAGAACGGCACCATCGTCGGTTCCGTGCCGTTCCACCTCCGCTACAACAGGCAGGCCTTGGAGTTCGTCCCGCCGGCGGTACAGGGACCGTTCCTGTCGAGCGACGGGGCGAACACCGTCTTCCTCGCGAACGATTCGGGGGGCGGGGGAGAGATCGTCGTGGGCCTGTCGCGTCTGGGCGGCGGTGACGGGATCTCCGGCTCCGGGACGCTCGCGACGTTCCAGTTCCAGGCGACGAACCCCGGCGACTCCGGCTTCGGGTGGACGAGCGCGGCCGTGAAGGATCCGCAGGCACAGAACCTTCCGGCGAGCTTCCTCACCGCGCCGGTCGCGGTGCAGCCGTGACCCTTCTCCGGCTTTCGTCGCGGCGGCGGCGCTCCGAGCGCGGGCTCACGCTCATCGAGCTGGTCTGCTGCTCGGCGATCCTCCTCGTGCTCGCCTCGGTCGCCGTCCCGGTCGCCAAGACCTGGGGCAAGCGCCGCAAGGAGCTCGAGTTGCGCCAGGCGCTGCGGGACATCCGGACGGCGATTGACCGGTTCCAGTTCGACGTGGAGCACAACCCGGCGATGCGGGGCACGAAGATGAACGCGACGAACGAGGACGGGTTCCCCGAAAAGCTGGAATGGCTGTACCAGGGATACGACATCGGCGACTCGGTGGGTACGAAAGTGAAATACCTGCGCCGCCTTCCGCGCGATCCGATGACGGGAAAGATGGAATGGGCCACCCGGTCGAGCCGCGACCGGCTGGACTCGCTGGCCACCGACGGGATCAACATTTTCGACGTACATTCGAAGAGCAAGGCCGTCGGCCTTGACGGAACGCCGTATGCGCAGTGGTAGCGCTCCCGGCCGCCGCGAGACGGGATTCACGCTCGTCGAGTTGATCGTGGTGATCGCGATCATCGGGATCCTGTCGGCCGCGGCGGTCGCGAACTACAAGCGCAGCATCGTCAAGGCGAAGGAGGCGACGCTGCAGCAGGACCTGTACACGATGCGGACGCTGATCAACCAGTACTTCGCCGACAAGGGAAAGTACCCGACGGATCTCCAGGCCCTCGTCGGCGACCATTACCTGGCGACGCTCCCGAAAGACCCGTTCACGGAGAGCTCGGAGACCTGGGTGACGGTCCCCGCGGAGATGGACGAGACGGACATCTCCCAGGAGCCGGGGATCGCGGACGTGCGCTCCGGCGCCGAAGGGACGGCGCTCGACGGTCGGTCGTATGCGGAATTCTGAAGGCGCCCCCGGAAGGGCGTCGCGTGAGGTGACGACGATGAGAGCCACGAGGAGAGCCGCCCTGGCAGCCCTGGGAGCGGCGCTGTTGCTGATGTCCGCGGGTTGCGTGAATTCGCCGCTGACCGCCGGGACGGACTGGACGATGGGCCTCATCGTGAACCCGGAGAGCCTCACCTTCGACCCGAACCAGCCGGCCTCCGCGCAGGACGTGGCCCTGGTGGCCACCCTGCTGAACAAGGACGGCGTGCCGCAGTCCGGAGTGACGGTGATCTTCTCCGCGTCCGTGCCGGGGCTCGCCTCCGGAAACGCCGGCGTCAAGACCGACGGGAGCGGGAACGCGCGGGACACCCTGCACGTGACGAGCGCGAACGCGATCGCGGACATCACGGTCAACGCGACCTCCGGCTCCCTCAAGAACACGTTCACGATCAAGGTGAACACCGGGACGCTCAACCATCCCCCGACCGCGTCGATCCTCGCGTCCCCCAAGACGGAGCAGGCTTCGGGCGGGTCGGTCGTCTTCGACGGGAGCTCGTCGTCCGACCCGGACCACGGGGACTCGATCACGATGTGGAAGTGGGTCATCACCTCGACGAACCCCGACCAAGCCAACGTGCCCAATCAGGGCGACGCCCCGAAGGACAACCCGATGATCTTCGAGGGGCCGGCGGTCTCCGGCGTTTCGATCCCGAACGACACGCTCACCCCGTTCCGGAACGTCCAGGACCTGAACGTCCAGCTCGAGGTGACCGACGATCCGGGGGCACCGGCGCTGTTCGCGAACCACCAGCCGATCGCGTACCGCGGTCAGACGCTCCTCCAGTACTCGATCGTCGCGGTCCGTTGCGACAACAACACGGCCCCGACGGCGGTCCTCTCCGGTTCCACGCAGCAGGTTGTGGGATTCCCCCAGTCCAATCAGGCGGTCCGCCTGGACGGATCGCTGTCCTCCGACCCCGAGTCGGCGCAGCTCCAGTCGTACAACTTCAACTGCGGAAACGGCACGCTGCCCGTCGCGATCCCCGGGCTTCCCTCCTCCAAGGTGAATTGCTTCTACACCGTCGACACCGTGTCCCGGACATACACGGCCACCCTGGTCGTCCAGGACACCGGCACCGGGCAGATCGTCGGCGGCCAGTACCAGTGCGCGAAGCTCTCGCAGCCCGCCTCCATCCAAATCACCGTCATCCCGCTGGCGGGCGGGTAGGTGAGCGCGGCTGCTCCGCGGCCCCGGAGGAACGAGCGCGGGGTCCTGATCGTCCTGATCATGGCGGGGATCGCCATCGCGGCGATCCTCTCCGCGGTCGCCGCCCAGAAATGGTCGGACGTCATCCGCCGCGACAACGAGGCGGAGATGATCTTCCGCGCGCAGGACCTCGTGCGGGGCTTGAAGCGCTTCCAGAAGGACCACGGCCGGCTGCCCAACACCTGGGACGAGCTGAAGGAGCCGGGGCAGAAGGGGCAGTACTTCGTCCGGCAGATGTGGAAGGACCCGCTGGTCAAGGGCGGGAAGTGGCAGACGCTCTACGCGGCCCCTCAGGGGGGAGTCGTCGATCCGACGATGATCAACGCGCCTGGCCTCCCGGGCGCGCCGGCTGGGAACGGTTCGGGCACCGGAACGGGCGCGAGCTCGCTGTTCGGCTCCCCAAGCGACTCCACCGCCAATCCCCAGCCGGGGATCACGCCGCCCTCGCCGCCGCCGTTCGGCGCGCAGTCCTCCTCGCCGACGGGGCTCCCGCAGGGCGTCGGCGACATCATCAAGAAGGACGACGGGACCTCGGAGCTGTCGGGGTTGCCGATCGCCGGAGTGAAGTCGCGGTGCAAGGAGAAGCCGTTCCGCGTCTACCGCGAGAAGTCGGAATACGCGCTGTGGCTCTTCTCCGTGTTCGACCTCGACGTGAACAACGCGGGCGTCGGGGGCGTGCCGCAACCCGGGGCGCAGGGGAACGGGGGCGTGCCGCAGCCCGGGGCGCAGGGGAATCAGACCGGGATCCAGCCGAACCCCGCCGGCAACGCGCCGGCGCCGGTATTCCCACCGCGCTGACGCGCCACCCACCGCCCTTGAAGGGGGGCGCCGCCGCCGCCTATACTCGCAGGGTGTGCTCGCCGGTGACGATCGACCGCGCGACGCCGTTCGCGCCGCGAGGATTCGATGACCCGTGAGACGATCCGCAAGGAGACCCTTCCGAACGGCATCACCCTGATCACCGAGCGGATGCCTCACGTCCGGTCGGTGACGATCGGCGTCTGGCTGCGGCGCGGGAGCCGCCACGAGCCCGCCGCCTTGAACGGCGCCTCGCATTTCATCGAGCACCTCGTCTTCAAGGGAACCGAGTCGCGCACCGCGCGCGAGATCGCCCTGTCCGTCGACTCGATCGGCGGCCAGATGGACGCGTTCACCTCGAAGGAGTACACCTGCTTCTACGCGCGGGTCCTCGACGAGCACCTCGCCGAGGCGGTCGACCTCCTCTCCGACATCGTCCTCCGCCCGCTGTTCGACGCCGAGGAGCTCGAGCGGGAGCGCAAGGTGATCGTGGAGGAGATCCGGATGGTCGAGGACTCCCCCGAGGAGCTGGTCTACGACCTGCTCGTCGATCATTTCTACCCGGGCCACCCGCTCGGTCGACCGATCCAGGGAACCGTGAGCACGGTCCGCTCCCTCTCCCGCTCCCGGCTCCTCGCGTTCTTCCGCGACGTCTACGTCCCCGGAAACCTCCTCATCGTGACCGCGGGAAACGTCGAGCACGCCGCCGTCTCGCGGCTGCTCCGGAAGGCGTTCGGGGGCTGGCGCCGGCGCGGACGGCCGGTGACGGCGGCGAAGCCGCCGCGCGCGCGGTTCGGCGTCGTCACGCGCGCGAAGAAGGACCTGGAGCAGCTCCACCTCCTGCTGGGGCTCCCCGCGTTTCCCGAGAACGACGACGTCCGCTATCCGCTGTACGTGCTCAACACGCTCCTGGGCGGGACGATGTCGTCGCGGCTCTTCCAGAAGATTCGCGAGCAGCGGGGGCTGGCTTACAGCGTCTACTCGGCGACCAACGCGTTCCTCGACGCGGGCGTGATGATGGTGTACGCCGGCACGAGTCCGAGGCAGGGGGACGAGGTGCTGCGCGTTGTGCTGGCGGAGATGGACGACCTGCGCCGCCGGGGCCCGACCGAGGCCGAGGTTCGCGTCGCGAAGGAGCACTTGCGCGGGAGCCTCATGCTCTCGCTCGAGTCGACTTCGAGCCGCATGTCGAACCTGGCGCGCCAGGAGATCTACTACGGGCGCCAGCTCACCTCCGCCGAGGTGCTCCGCCGCGTGGATGCCGTGACGGTCGAAGAAGCGCACGAGGTGGCGCAGCGGATGTTCCGGGACGGCCCGGTCGCTCTCGCCGCGGTCGGCCGGGTCGGGGCCCTCAAGGCCGCGCGGACGGGACCGGCGCTGTGACCGGGGACGGCGCGCGCGCGATCGAGGTCCACGTCGTGCGCCTGCCGGGGGCCTCCGACCTGCCGCTGCCGGAGCGGGCCACGGCCGGATCGGCGGGTTTCGACCTGCGGGCCTGCGTGACCGATCCCGTGACGATCGCGCCCGGGGCGCGGGCGCTCCTGCCCACCGGCATCGCGATCGCGCTCCCGCGCGGGTACGAGGCCCAGGTCCGGCCCCGGAGCGGGCTCGCATTGCGCTCCGGCGTCACGCTCCTGAACGCTCCCGGCACGATCGACGAGGACTACCGCGGCGAGATCGGCGTCCTCGTCGTCAACCACGGCGAGGAGGCGGTGACGGTCGCCCGCGGCGATCGGATCGCGCAGCTCGTGATCCAGCGGCTGCCCGACGTGGTTCTGGTCCCGGCGGCCGTCCTCCCGGCGACCGGCCGAGGCCCGGGCGGATTCGGTCACACGGGGCGCGGCTGATGGTCCGGATCGTCCCGCTGGGGAGCGGGTCGTCCGGAAACGCGACGCTGGTCAGCTTCGGCACGCGCCACCTGCTGATCGACGCGGGACTGGCGGCGCGCGATCTCGCGCTGCGCCTCGCGGCCGTGGGCGTCGTCCCCGAGCGCGTCACCGCGATCCTCATGTCCCACGAGCATCACGATCACGCGCGCGGCGTGGAGCGCTTCTCGGTCCGCCACCGCGTGCCGGTGCTCTCGACGCCGGAGACCCTCGCGGCGCTCAACCTCGCCCCGCGGCATCTGGCCGCGTGGCATCCCTTCGACCCCGGGACCGCGTTCGAGATCGAGGAGGTCCGCGTCGACCCATTCGCCGTCCCGCACGACGCGGAGAATCCCGTCGGCTTCGTCCTCGAAGGCTCGGGAGTGCGCGTCGGCGTCGCCACCGACCTGGGCCACGCCACGACGCTCGTCATCGAGCGCCTGACCGGATGCCACGCGCTGCTCGTTGAGGCGAACCACGACGACGACCTGCTCGCGAGGGGACCCTACCCGTGGGCGCTCAAGCAGCGGATCGGCGGCCGGCTCGGGCACCTGTCGAACGACGAGGCGGCCCGGTTGCTCTCGCTCGTCGCGGGGGACGACTGCTCGGCCGTGATCCTCGCGCACCTGTCCGAGAAGAACAACGCCCCGGCGCTGGCGCGTGCGCGGGTCGCCTCGGAGCTGGCGCGGGCCGGGCGGCGGCGATACGAGATGCGGGTGGCCGACCGGCGCAAGCCCACCGCGGAGGTCGTGCTGTGATCGAGCGGTACACGCGCCCGGAGATGAAGGCGCTCTGGAGCGACCGCACGAGGTACGAGACCTGGCTCGCCGTCGAGCTGGCCGCCACCGAGGTGCTCGCGGCGCGCGGCGTCGTCCCCGGGGGCGATGTCGCGGCGATCCGCGCGAAGGCCGCCTTCGACCCGGCGCGGATCGCGGCGATCGAGGCGGAGGTCAAACACGACGTCATCGCGTTCGTCACCGCCGTCGCGGAGTCGATCGGGCCGGCGGGGCGGCACATCCACTACGGCCTCACCTCCTCGGACGTGGTCGATACCGCGCAGGCGATCCTCATGGTCCGCGCCTGCGACGCGCTGCTCGCGGGCCTCGACCGCCTGCTCGCCGTCCTGAAGCGGCGGGCGTTCGAGCACAAGGACACGGTGATGGTGGGGCGCACCCACGGGATCCACGCCGAGCCGTACACCTTCGGGCTCAAGCTCGCCTCCTGGTACTCCGAGGGGCGGCGCAACCGCGCGCGCCTTGTGGCGGCGCGCGAGGAGGTCCGGTTCGGCAAGCTCTCGGGGGCGGTCGGCACCTCCGCCCATCTCGACCCCGGCGTCGAGGTGGAGGTGCTCGCGCGGCTGGGCCTCGCCGTCGAGCCCCTCGCGACACAGGTGATCCCGCGCGACCGTCACGCGGCGCTCGTCTCGGCGCTCGCGATCCTCGCCTCGTCCCTCGACCGGATCGCCACGGAGATCCGGCACCTCCAGCGCACCGACGTGCGGGAGGTCGAGGAGCCGTTCGCCCCGGGCCAGAAGGGCTCCTCCGCGATGCCGCACAAGCGGAACCCGATCGGGTGCGAGAACGTCTCCGGTCTCGCGCGGCTCGTCCGATCGTACGTGCAGGCCGCGCTCGAGGACATCCCGCTCTGGCACGAGCGGGACATCTCGCACTCCTCGGTCGAGCGCGTGATCCTCCCCGACGCGACGACGCTGGTCGATACGATGCTGCACCGCATGACCGGGATCCTCGACGGCCTCCTCGTCTACCCGGAGCGTATGGCCGAGAACATGGCGCTGATGAAGGGACTGGTGTTCTCGCAGGCGGTGCTTCTGGCCCTCGCCGCGGCGGGCCTGAGCCGCGAGGCCGCATACGCGATCGTGCAGCGCCACGCGATGAGCGTCTGGGCCGGGCGCGGATCGCTGCACGAGGGGCTCGCCTCCGATCCCGAGGTGTCCGCGGTCCTCACGCCGGAGCGCCTGTCGGCCTGCTTCGACCCGGCGGGAACGCTCCGTCACGTGGACGCGATCTTCGCGCGCGTGTTCGGGTCGGCCGCGTGACTCGATTGCTATAATTCGTCTCATGTGCGGCATCGTCGGAATCTTCGGGCATCCCGAAGCGGCGAAGGTGTCCTACCTCGGCCTCTACGCGCTGCAGCACCGCGGGCAGGAATCCGCCGGAATCGTCAGCGCGCAGGGGAGCGCGCTGGCCCGGCGCTCCGGGATGGGGCACGTCGCCGACGTGTTCTCGAAGGACGTGCTCGACGATCTCCCGGGCTCGGCCGCGATCGGCCACGTGCGCTACTCGACCGCGGGGGACTCGAACCCCGCGAACGCGCAGCCGTTCCTCCTGCAGCACCATCGCGGACCGATCGCCGTCGCGCACAACGGCAACCTGGTCGACGCCGCGCTGATCCGCGAGGCGCTCGAGGCCGACGGGGCGATCTTCCAGACGACCACCGACACCGAGGTGCTCCTTCATCTGATCGCGCGCTCGCGCGCCCACGACGTCGTCGACGCGCTCGTCGAGGCCGTGCGCCAGGTGCGCGGCGCCTACTCCCTGCTCTTCCTGGTCCCGGGCCGCCTGGTCGCCGTCCGGGACCCGATGGGGTTCCGCCCGCTGTCGATCGGCAAGGTCGACGGCAGCTTCGTGGTCGCCAGCGAGAGCTGCGCGTTCGACCTGATCGGGGCGACGGCGGTCCGGGAGATCGACCGGGGCGAGGTCGTGGTGATCGACGTCGCCGGCCTCCACTCCTTCAAGCCGTTCCCCCCGAGCCGGCCAGCCCCGTGCGCGTTCGAGCACGTCTACTTCGCGCGCCCCGACTCGCTGGTCTTCGGCGAGTCCGTGCAGGCGGTCCGCAAGCGCCTCGGAGCCGAGCTGTTCAGGGAGCACCCGGCCGCCGCCGACTTCGTCGCTCCTGTCCCCGACTCCGGCACGTACGCCGCGCTCGGGTATGCGGCGGCGTCGGGGCTGCCGTTCGAGATGGGGCTCGTCCGCAACCACTACGTCGGACGGACCTTCATCGAGCCGAGCCAGCAGATCCGGAACTTCGGCGTGCGCGTGAAGCTGAACGCGGTCCGGGAGACGATGAAGGGGAGCCGGATCGCGCTGATCGACGACAGCATCGTGCGGGGGACGACCAGCCGCAAGATCGTCCAGATGTGCCGCGAGGCCGGGGCGCGGGAGGTGCACGTCCGGATCGCGTGTCCGCCCACGATCGGGCCGTGCTACTACGGGATCGACACGCCGCGCCGCGACGAGCTGATCGCCGCGTCGAAGTCGGACGAGGCGATCCGGCAGTTCGTCGGCGCCGATTCGCTCGGGTACCTGAGCCTTCCGGGACTGATGCGGGCGCTGTCCGGCACCGAGGACCAGTACTGCACCGCCTGCTGGACGGACCGTCACCCCGTTCCGCTGCCGCGGGCGGAGGCGGAGCAGCTCAAGCTGTTCGAGAAGACCGCGCGGTAGTTGCTCCGTCACAACCGGAAGGGCCCGTCGGCCGACGCAGGCCGGCCCGCGCGCGGCTAGGATGGGGGCATGGACGACGACGGAACTCGGGACGCGAAGCGGCCCGGCGCGACCTACCGCGACGCCGGCGTCGACATCGACGCCCAGGACGAGGGTCTGCGCCGCATCAAGGCCGCGCTGTCGTCGACGCGCACCGCCGGCGTGCTCGCCGATCTCGGCGCGTTCGGAGGGATGTTCGCGCCCGATCTGGGGGGGCTGGCGCAGCCGGTGCTCGTCGCCTCGTGCGACGGCGTCGGGACGAAGCTCAAGGTCGCCTTCGCCGCGGGGATCCACGACACCGTGGGGCGAGACCTCGTCAATCACTGCGTGAACGACATCCTCGTCCAGGGGGCCACGCCGCTCTTCTTCCTGGACTACCTCGCGACCGCGCGCTTGGCCCCCGAGGTGATGGCCGCGGTCGTGGACGGGATCGCCGCCGGGTGCCGCGAGAACGGCTGCGCGCTGCTCGGCGGCGAGACGGCCGAGATGCCGGGGTTCTACGCGCCCGGGGAGTACGACCTCGCCGGATTCATCGTCGGCCTCGTCGACCGGTCGAAGATCCTCGACGGCTCCGCCGTCCGCGACGGGGACGTGCTCGTCGGGCTCCCCTCGGCGGGCTTGCACACGAACGGGTACTCGCTCGCGCGCCGGATCTTCTTCGACATCGCGGGTCTGAACGTGCGGGACACGCCCGACGGCCTTCCGGTCCCGATCGGGGAGGCGCTCCTGGCCGAGCACCGCTCCTACCTGAAAGTGCTGCGCGGCGCGCTCGCGCAGGGCCTGGTCAGAGCACTCGCGCACGTCACCGGCGGCGGCCTCACGGACAACGTGCCGCGGATCCTCCCGCCGGCGCTCGACGCGAAGATCGTGCGCGGATCCTGGACCGTGCCCCCCGTCTTCCGGGTCCTGGAGCGGCTCGGAGGCGTCGACGCGAGCGAGATGCACCGGGTCTTCAACATGGGGATCGGCATGGTCTGCGTGATCGCGCCCGACAGGCTGGCGGCCTTCGAGGAGCACCTGGCCGCCGTCCGCGAGCCGTCGGCGCGGATCGGGACGATCGTGCCCGGCCGGGGGCGCGTGGTCTATGCCTGAGCGGCCGCTCCCGCGCCTCGCCGTCCTGATCTCGGGCCGGGGCTCGAACATGGCGGCGCTGCTGGCTGCGATGGCCGACGGGCGGGTTCCCGCTGTCCCCTCCGTCGTCGTCTCGAACGTCGCGGACGCTCCCGGCCTCGCGATCGCGCGCGCGCGCGGCGTCCACACGGAGGTCGTCGAGCACGCAAGGATCAAGCCTCGGGAAGCCCACGAGAGCGCTCTGGTCGAGGTCTTGCGCCGGCACGGCGCCGACTGGGTTTGCCTCGCCGGCTACATGCGCCGGCTCTCGCCCGCGTTCCTCGCGTGCTTTCCCGGCCGGGTCGTGAACGTCCACCCGTCGCTGCTTCCGGCGTTTCCCGGCCTCGACGCGCAGAAATCGGCGCTCGAGCACGGCGTGAAGGTCACGGGGTGCACGGTCCATCTCGTCGACGAGGAGCTCGATCATGGTCCGATCGTCGTGCAGCGCGCGGTCCCCGTGCGCGACGGCGATACGGTCGACTCTCTGTCGGCCCGCATCCTCGAGGAAGAGCACCGTGCGTACGCCGAGGCGATGGCGCTTCTGGTGTCCGGCCGTGTGGTTCTCGACGGACGGCGGGTGGTCGCCGTGTCGTAGACGGCTCGCACGCGAGGGTCCCGTCAGCCTCCCGGAACGGCGCGCGCCGGCGCGGAGCCCACGATGCCGCCCTCGACCCCCGACCCCGACTCGTCCCGATCTGCCGAGTTTCCCTCCGAGCCCCCGGGCACGTACGGAAGCGCCCGCGCCGCCTCCGAGCCGCGCCTCCTTCCGCGGGCGCACCGGCCGCGCGAGCGGATCCTCTCCCGCGGCGCCAGGAGCCTCGGGCACGCGGAGCTGGTTGCCCTGGTGCTCGGGAGCGGCACCGCGCGGCGCTCGGCGGCCGCCGTGGCGGAGCATCTCGTCCGCCGACACGGGCTCGAGGGGCTCGCGGCCTTGGGCCCGCGAGAGCTCGAGCGCGAGAGCGGCGTGGGCACGGCCCTCGCGGCGCGGCTCGCGGCCGCGTTCGAGCTGGGGCGCCGGAGCCGGGGGCGCGTCGAGCCCGAGGAGCGTCCGCGGATCGCCCGGCCGCGCGATGCCTGGCGCCTCGTGAAGGATCTCGGGTCGGCGCGCAAGGAGCACCTGGTCGGCCTCTACGTCGACGCGCAGAACGGCCTGATCCACCGCGAGACGATCTCGATCGGCGCGCTCAACACCACGCGCACGCACCCGCGCGAGATCCTGTACCCCGCGATCGCGCACCTCGCCCTGGGATTCCTGCTCGCGCACAACCACCCGTCGGGTTGCCTCGAGCCCTCGGACGAGGACGTTTCGTTCACCCGCGCCGTCGCGCGGGCCGCCGAGACCGTCGGCATCGACCTCTACGATCACATCATCGTGGGGCGGGCGGGGTTCACGAGCTTGCGGGAGCGGGGGGCCTTCTAGCGGCGCCGCGATCGGGCTATGCTCGCAGCCGGACCGGAGGTCCCCGGTCCAGGAGGTGTGGCGATGTCGAGAGTCAGAGTGCTTGGCGTTGGGCTCGTCGCGCTCGTCGGCGTGGTCGCGCTCGTCCTCGCGGACGCGCCGAAGACGGCCTGGAAGTTCACGGGACAGCTCGAGGAGGCCTGCTCGTGCAGCGCGGCCTGCCCGTGCTGGTTCGGCTCGAAGCCGACCAAGATGACGTGCGGTGGAACCCAGTTCCTCTTCATCCAGAAGGGCACCTACGGAAGCGTGAAGCTTGACGGCCTCGCGGTCGGGGCGATGTCGCAGAGCCCTGAGGGCCAGTCGATGATGGACTCGTTCGGGAAGTGGAACTTCAACTACTACTACGTCGACGAGAAGGCCACCCCCGAGCAGAGGGAGGCTCTGAAGACGATCGCCTCGCTCATCCTCGCGCCCGGCGCCTCCCCGAAGAGCGAGACGCGGATCGTGCCCATCACCCGGAAGATCGACGGGAAGGAGCACACGATCACGCTCGGGAAGTACGGCACGTTCTCCGGCCACCTGATCGAGGGCGGGATGGGAGGTGCGGCCCGAATCGTCAACCCTCCGGGCGCCGACCCGTTGCACAAAGAGTACCTGCAGGGGACGACCACGAAGGTGACCTACAACGACGCCGACCAGAACTGGAATTTCGAGCCGGGAACGAACTACATGTACGGGACGTTCACCGTCGACAGCGACCAGTACGAGAAATACGCCGCCGGTCTCGCCCAGAAGATGGCGGAGATGAAGAAGAAATAGGGGCGGAGCCGGCCGCAAAACCTGCGGCGGGGCGGCCCCAGGCGCGGTAGATTCTGGCGGAGCCGTGGCCGCTGGCCGCAGGGGGGATCCATGCGCCGTTTCGTTGTCGCCCTTCTTGCCGCGGGCTTCGCCTGCGGTATTCGGGCCTCCGCCGCGACGGTCACGAACGCCGCCGACGACGAGAGGACCGGCTGGTACTCCGACCAGGCGTCTCTGAGCGCGGCGTTCGTCGCGGGTCCGGGATTCGCCCAGCGTTTCTCGACGCCGATCGACGGGCAGGTCTACGCGCAGCCGCTCGTGTACAAGAACAACCTGATCATCGTGACCGAGACGAACCAGATCTACCGCATGGATCCGGAGACCGGACAGATCTTCTGGTCGCGGCAGGTCGCGATCCCCTGGAACCCCGCCGACATCGGCTGCGGCGACCTGACGCCGTGGATCGGCGTCACCGGGACCCCGGTTATCGATCCGGCGACGGACACCGCGTACTTCTTCTCGAAGACCTACGACGCGGGCACCTCCGGCCCGGCGGCGTGGTGGGCGTACGCCGTCGACGTCTACACGGGTGCCGATCGCCCGGGCTTCCCGGTGAAGATCCAGGGGACCGCGGACAACAGCCCCGGAGTCGTATTCGATCCCACGGACGAGCTCCAGCGGCCAGGGCTGCTCCTGATGAACGGCGTCGTCTACGCCGGCTTCGGGGGACATTGCGACATCCCGCCGTGGCAGGGGTGGATCGTCGGCGTCTCCACGAGCGGCGTGGTCACGGCGATGTGGACCTCGCGCGGGACCGTGGGTGGAAACGGCGCGGCGGTGTGGCAGTCCGGCGGCGGGCTCGTTTCGGACGGAGCGGGCCGGATCATCGTCACGACGGGGAACGGCGGTGCCGTGGCGCGCGTCCTTCCGGGGAACACGCCGCCCGCCGATCTCGGCGAGTCGGTCGTCCACCTCAACGTGCAAGGCGACGGGACGCTCCTGCCGGTCGATTTCTTCAGCCCGTGGAACGGGGGCGCGCTCGATTCCGTCGACCTCGATCTCGGCTCGAGCGCTCCGACGTCTCTCCCGTCCGCCTACTTCGGCACGGCGAGCTTTCCGCACCTCGCGGTGTCCTCCGGAAAGCAAGGGCTCGTCTACCTCCTGAACCGGGACGATCTCGGAGGCTGCCGCGAAGGGGCCGCCGGGATGGACAAGGTGATCCAGGAGATCGGGAACTACGGCGGCGTGTGGTCGCGCTTTTCCGCGTGGCCGGGGGACGGGGGGTGGCTGTGGGTCCCGACCGCCTCGAACGGAAACCTCCTACGGGTCTACAAGTACGCCGTCGACGGGACCGGGAAGCCGTTCCTGACGATGACGGCGACCTCGTCGGGGGCGTTCGGCTTCGGCACGGGTTCGCCGGTGATCACGAGCAACCAGACCGTGGCCGGCTCGGCGCTCACGTGGCTCGTCACGATGGATGACGGGAGCGGCGCGAACTCGCAGCTCCGCGCCTACGACGCGGTGCCCTCCGGTGCCGCGATCGTGCAGCGCTTCGCCACGCCGGTCGGGACCGCCTCCAAGTTCGCGCCGCCGGGCGTCGGCTTCGGCCGGATCTACGTCGGCACGCGGGACGGGCAGGTCCTGATGTACGGGCCGACCGTGATGCAGCTGCGCGTCGACAAGAACACCGGCGCGGGGAGCGTCCACCTCGACTGGAGCGGCGGCGGCAACGCGCCCTTCACGCTGCTGCGGGCCGAGGATCCGAACTTCACCACCGGCGTCACCACGCTCGTGGACCACGGGACGGCGACGCAGTTCGACGACCCGGTACTGGGCGACCCGAAGACGTACTACTACGAGGTCCGATGACCGCGGGGCTCCTCCTCGCCGGCGCGCTCGCGGCCCCCACGGCCAAGGAGGTTCGCGCGACCGACGAGGCTCTGGTGGCCTGCGGCACCCGCCACACGCTGCTGCGCGGCGATGCGGCGCGCGGGATCGAGTGCGGCCGCGAGGTGATCCGGGCGCGGTTCGCCGCAGCCGCGGCCAGGGATGCGTCGGCGCGCGTGCTCGTCGATCGGTTCGAGGCGTCCTCCCCGCGCACGCACGACGCGAAGGTGCCGCTCGAGAACGTCTACATGATTCTCGAGGGGAACGATCCGGCGCTGAAGGGCTCGGCGGTGATCGTGTCGGGGCACTACGACTCGATGGGAACGGACATCATGGACCCGCAGCTGGACGCCCCCGGCGCGGACGACGACGGCTCGGGCACGACCGTCGTGATCGCGGCGGCCGGAGCGCTGTCGGGGCGGCCGCATCGCGCGACGATCGTGCTCGCGGCGCTCGCGGGAGAGGAGCAGGGCCTGCTGGGCGGCAAGCGCCTCTTGGAGTGGGCGAAGGAGCAGGGGTACGCGGTCGGAGCGCTCCTCAACAACGACATCGTCGGCGCGACCAACGGCGCCTCCGATGCGCGCGTGCGCGTGTTCTGCACGGGCGACGCGGGAAGCCCGTCGCGGCAGCTCGGACTGCGGCTCGAGGAGATGCTCGGCCGCGATCGCGTGCGGCTCGTCTTTCGCGACGACCGGTTCGGCCGCGGGGGAGACCATCTGCCGTTCCTCGCGGAGAAGCTCCCGGCGGTGCGCTTCACGGAGCCGCGGGAGGACTACCGGCACCAGCACCAGACCCCCCGCGTGGAGGGCGAGGTGGAGTACGGCGATCTCCCGAAGTTCATGGACTTTGCTTTCCTCGCGCGCGTCGCGGCCGGGAACGCGGAGGCGGCGTGGCACCTGGCGAATGCCCCGGCCCCCCCCGGCGCGGGAACGGCCGAGGGCGCCGTGAAGCCCGACACGACGGTGACCTTCGAGGCCGGGGAGGATCCGGAGCGCACGGGATTCGAGATCCTCTTCCGGGACACCACCGAGCCGCGCTGGACCGTGGCCCGGACCGTCCCCGCTCCCGGCACCTACGTGCTGGCCGGGACGCGGATCGACGACGTCGCTCTCGCGGTCCGGTCGGTGGGGCGGAACGGGGAGCGCTCGATCGCGGTCGCACTCGAGCCGGTGGTGCGAAAGCCCGCGGGCGGCCCGCCCCCGGCCAAGTGACGGCGTAGAATCGCTTCCCCGTGAGCGAGACGAAGACATTCCGTCCCGTGGACGAGCAGCTCGACCTGCTCGCGCGAGGTGCCGTCGACCTCGTGACGCCGGAGGAGCTCGGCAAGAAGCTCGAGCGCTCCCGCGCCACGGGCGTTCCGCTCACCGTCAAGGTCGGGTTCGACCCCACCGCGCCCGACATCCACCTCGGTCACACGGTCCTGCTGCGCAAGATGCGCCACTTCCAGGACCTCGGCCACCGGGTGATCTTCCTGATCGGGGACTTCACCGGCCTGATCGGCGATCCGACGGGGCGGTCGAAGACGCGCCCGCCGCTCACGCGCGAGCAGATCGCCGCGAACGCCGAGACGTACAAGAGGCAGTGCTTCAAGGTGCTCGATCCGGCGGCCACCGAGGTGCGGTTCAACTCGGAGTGGCTCGGCGCGCTCGGCTCCGAAGGATTCGTCCGGCTCGCCGCGACGTACAACGTGGCGCGCATGCTCGAGCGCAAGGATTTCCGCGAGCGCTACGCCGCGGGGGTCCAGATCTCGCTCCACGAGTTCCTCTACCCGCTCGCGCAGGCGTACGACTCGGTGTTCCTGAAGGCCGACGTCGAGCTGGGGGGCACGGACCAGCTCTTCAACCTGAACGTCGGCCGCGACATCATGCCGGACTACGGCCTCCCGCCGCAGGTCGTGCTCACGATGCCGCTCCTCGAGGGGCTCGACGGACACGAGAAGATGTCGAAGTCGCTCGGCAACACCGTCGGCGTCGAGGAGGACCCGGCCTCCGCGTTCGGCAAGCTCATGTCGATCTCCGACGACCTGATGTGGCGGTACTACGCCCTCTGCACGGACCTGTCGGAGCCCGGCCTCGAGGAGATGAAGCGGCTCGTCGCCGAAAAGACCCTCCACCCGAAGAAGGCCAAGCAAGGGCTCGCGATGCGCATCCTCGCGGACTTCCACGGCGAGGCGGCCGCACTCCGGGCGCTCGAGCAGTTCGAGCGCGTCTTCACCGCGGACGGGGTGCCGGACGACGTGCCGGAGCACCCCATCGCTCTCGAAGGCTCCCGCGCGTTTCTCCCGAAGCTGCTCGTCGACTGCGGCCTGGCCAGGTCGAACAGCGAGGCGATGCGCGTGATCGCACAGGGGGGTGTTGCACTCGACGGCGCCAAGGTCGCTCCGGGGACGCGCGAGATCGACGTCGCGGACGGAGCCACCGTGCTGATCAAGGTCGGCAAGCGTCACTTCGCCCGGGCGACGTTCACCACCGCACGCCGAGGCGGTACGACAGCTTGACCTCCTTCCCCTTGGGCACGGGGACCTCGAACTCGAGCGTCTGCTGATCGACCTTCTTTCCGGGAAGGCTCGAGGACAGAAGCGTCCAGTCCCCTCCGACCGGCTCGCGGACCGTGACGGCGACGTCCTCGTCCTTCCGGTTGCGCAGCGAGATCGTCCACGCGGTCTCGACCTGGCGCGGGCTCACCGCCTTGTAGTCGGTCTGGGAGCGCTCGGCGACGACGTCGAAGGCGTCGCCGACGTGCAGGCGGACCATCTCGTCCTTCGGGGTGTGGTCGATCGAATCCTCGCCGACGAACTGCTCCGCACCGGACTTGTCCTTCTTGTAGACCCGGACGGTCCCCTTGGGGAGCGGCATGCCCAGGCCTCCGGCCTGCTCGTTCTTTATCTCGAGGACGACGGCGACCTTCTGATTCTGCGAGCCCGTTCCGAAGTTGTTGCGGAAGTAACCGGTGTCGCCCGTGAGCAGGAGCTTCTTCGTCACCGGAACCGAAGGGGCGGAGAACAACGAGAGCTGCTTGGTCTGGTTGTCCTTCACGGTCGTCGGGCGGTCGAGCGTGTAGAGATGGTACTCGAAGAACGACTCCTCCTGGAACTGCGGCGCGGCGGCGGCGCGCCCCATCGCGGCCTTTGCCTCGTACTGCATGAGGGCCTGCGGCGTCACGCGGCGCACGTCCCCCGCGACGAGCTTGAGCGTCGCGTCGGCGAAGCTCGCGCCGGAGTGGTTGTCCACGGTGACCCAGCCGGACAGTCCGGCCCTGCGATCGTCGGCGTCGACGACGGCGACGTAATCGGCGGACCAGTTCATGCCGTCGGTCAGGTAGGACACCTCGGCGGGGGCGCGTCCGCTCTTGCCCGCGTCGAGCGTCCAGACGAGCGTCGGCCTGGCGACGAGGTCGGCGGGGACGTCGGGGAGCGTGACGCGTCCCGCCTGCCCGAGAACGATCCGGTCGCCGATCCGGTACACCGGGCCCCCGTTGGTCGAAAGGAGCTTCGCCTGGACCGTGCGCGTCGTCAGGTCCTGCGCCTGCTCGACGATCTCCACGTCGCGCCCCACGTATTTCTCCATCAGCTTGTCGGGGGAGATCAGGTCGTACTCGTAATTCTGCTCCAGGACGGCGGGGCCGCCTTGCGCCAGCGGCTGCACGTGGACGGTGCGCGGGTTGATCTGGGAGGGGACGTCCATGAACCGCAGCGTTCCCGTTCCCGCCCGGTCCAGCTCGAGCGTCCGGGTCTCGCGCACGAGCGCCAGATTCTGGTTGTAAACGGTGACGGCGACCGACGTGCGGTCCGCGGCGGTGCTGTCGGGAAACGGCGGGGTCTTCTCGACCGCGGCCGCACCACTGCCCGCGAGCCCGACGAGGAGAGCCAACAGGGAAGAGCGCATCGGGACCTCCTTGCGGCGTGCTCCGGCCCGCACCGCCGGTCGAGGATTATAGGGACCGGCGGCGGCGCCGTTAGTTCCCGAGCGCCTGCGCCAGGAACGACGCGACCCGGCCGGGATAATCGTCCGGGCGCGGCGTGTTGTGATCGAGCCCGGAGAGCGTCACGAGCGTGACCTTCGTGCGGGCGGCCGCCGACAGGCGCGTCGCGTTGTCGAACGGCACGACGCGATCGGCGTCTCCCTGGAACAGGAGGACGGGAGCGCGCACTCGCGGCATGGCGGCGATCGGCCTGACGCTGCCGGGATCGTAGCTCGCCCGCCACCCCGCGACGTCCAGCAGAAGCGGGGCGAGGAGGGCGGGCGGGACGTGGGAGGACCGCATCACGTGGGCGACGACCTCCGCGAGGTCCGCATACGGGCTGTCGAGAACCACCGCCTTCACCCGTGCGTCGTCGGCGGCCTCCAGGATCGCGGCCGCCCCCCCCATGCTCCGCCCGCCGACCGCGAGCCGGAGCGGATCGACGTCGGAGCGCGCCGCCAGCGCGTCCAGCGCGCTCCGGAGATCGGCGGCCTCGTGCGCCCCGAGGGTGATGACGTCGCCGTCGCTGTCTCCGCGTCCGGTGAAGTCGAACAGCAGCTGGGCGATCCCCGCCTCGTGGACCGCGGGGGCAACCGGGTACCAGTGCCTCCGGTCGGCGGCGTTTCCGTGCCCCCAGGCGATCGCCGGCGCGCGGGCGATGCCCTTCGCTCCCGGGGGGACATACCAGCCTCTCAGGATCAGCCCCTCCGCGTTCCGGAACGTCACATCCTCGTAGGGGAGCCCGGCGTCCGCGGGGCTGACCGGCCGCACCACGACCTTGACGTCGGCCAGGAGGGTCGTCTCCCCGGCCGGCGGCCTCCCGCGCCGCAACTCCATCCGGATCGACCCGCCCTCGCCGGCGCTCCGGACGCGCGCGACGAGCTGGTCTTCCGTCGGAGAGCGGACGTCGTCGACCGCGACGATGCGATCGCCCGCGCGGACGCCGGCGTCATGCGATGGCCCCGCCGCCCGCTCGACGATCAGGGCACCGCCCTCCGCCCGGAAGGTCAGGCCGATCGTCGGACGCGCGGACTCGGAGATGCGCGGGCGCGGCGGAGCGATCAGCTGCCCGGACAGGTGGACGACGGCAGCCGCGAGGCCCGCCAGCACGAGAACGCCTCCGAGAATCCACCGGTCGAGCCGGGTCAGCGCGACCGGAACGCGTACGCGCCTCAAGGTCGGACCTCCGGACTTGTCACGCTCGCCGTCACCGGTTACCTTCCGCGCCGGACGGAGCTTAACCCCAAATGACCTCCTGTCTGGAATGGCTGGAATGCTCGCGGTGCGGCGCGGCGGTCTCCCTGGAGGCCGCGGGGGTGTGCGCGTGCGGCGGGATCCTGCTCGCCCGGTACCGGCTCGACGAGGCGGGGCGGACGATGACGCGCGCCTCGATCGCCTCGCGGGGGCCGACGATGTGGCGCTACGCGGAGGTCCTCCCGGGATCCGACGATCCGGTCACCCTTGGGGAAGGGATGACGCCGCTGCTGCGGCTGCGGTTCATCGAGCGGGAGCTCGGAGCACAGGCGATCTGGCTGAAGGACGAGGCGCTCGAGCCGACCGGCTCGTTCAAGGCGCGCGGGATGGCCCCCGCGATCACGATGGCGCGAAACGCGGGGGCGCGCCGGGTCGCGCTGCCCTCCGCCGGAAACGCGGGGAGCGCGGCGGCGGCGTACGCGGCGCTCGCGGGTCTCGCGGTGGACCTGTTCCTGCCCGCCGACACGCCGGAGCCGTTCTTCCTCGAGGCGGCGGCGTTCGGCGCGCGCGTCCACCGGATCGCGGGGGACATCGGGGCCTGCGGCCGCGCGATGCGGGCGCATCCCGATGCGGGCCGCTGGACCGACCTGTCGACTTTCCGCGAGCCGTACCGGTGCGAAGGGAAGAAGACGCTCGGATATGAGATCGCCGAGCAGCTCGGCTGGACGCTCCCGGACGCCATCGTCTATCCGGCCGGCGGCGGAACGGGTCTCGTCGGCATGTGGAAGGCGTTCGCGGAGATGGAAAGCCTCGGACTCGTGCCCAAGGGGCCGCGCCCGCGCATGATCGCCGTCCAGGCCGAAGGGTGCGCGCCGATCGCCGGCGCGTTCGCCTCCGGTGCGGCCGAGCCGGCGGCGGTGACGGCGCCGTTCACCTACGCGTGCGGGCTGCGGGTCCCGGCGCCGCTCGCGGGATCGCTCGTGCTGGCCGCGGTGCACGCGTCGAACGGGTGCGCGATCGCCGTCTCCGACCGGGAGATGGCGCGCGGGCAGGTCGACCTCGCCCGCGGCGAAGGGGTCTTCGCCTGCCCGGAAGGCGGCGCGACGCTCGCGGCCGCCCGCGCGCTCCTCGCGGCGGGCCTGCTCTTGCCGTCCGAACGGATCGTCCTGTTCAACACGGCCACCGGGCTCAAGGTTCCCTCGATCCCGGGTCTTTCGACCTCGTGACCCGCGTGCCCGCGCGGTGCCGGGACGCCCACACGCACCTGTCCGCGGGCGCGGTCGAGCGGCGCGGGCTGGACCTCACCGTCGCCACGACGATCGAGGATCTCGCCGGGCGCGTGCGGGAGGCCTCGCGGCGGCTGCCGCCGGGAGAATGGCTTCGCGGTTGGGGCTGGCGGGGCGAGCTGTCCGGCGACCTCGCGGCGTTCGACGGGCACCTCGCCGCCGCGACCGGCGGCCGCGCGGTCGTCCTCGCACGGCGGGACGGCCACGCCGCCTGGCTGAGCGCCCAGGCTTCGGCCGCTCTGGGCGAATCCGGGGCAGGACTCGTCGAGGACGCGGCGTACGACGCGTTGCGCCGCGCTCTCCCCGCTCCGGGCGAGCGGACGGCGGACGAGGCGATCGGGCGGCGCGTGGAAGCGATCCGCGGCACGGGGGTCGCGTCGGTGGACGACTTCGTCGAGATCTGGGGACCTGCCGCCTGGGCGCGCGCGCCGCTCGACGAGCTCGACTTCTCCGTCGGCCTCTGGCTCCCCGCGAGCACGCCCGCGGCGGAGGCCGAAGCGATCCGCCGCGCGATGCCCCCGGATCATCCCCGTCTGGCGGTCCGCGGCGCGAAGATCTTCCTCGACGGCACGCTGGGCGCGCGCACGGCGGCCCTGTCGTTCGATTACGCCGATCGCCCCGGGCACGCGGGCCGCCTGCTCCTCTCGGTCGAGGAATTGCGCGCTCGCGCCGAGGAGTGGGCGCGTCGCGGATGGCCGGTGGCCGTGCACGCGATCGGCGACCGCGCGGTCACCGCGGCTCTCGACGTGCTCGAAGCTCTTCCACGTCCCGCATGGGGGAGGCACCGGGTCGAGCACGCGCAGGTCGTCTCGCGCTCCGATCTCCCGCGCTTCGCCGCGGCGGGGATCGTCGCCTCGCTGCAGCCCGGGCACTGGCGTGACGATCTCCCGTGGACACGCGCGCGCCTGGGCGGGGCCGCCGGGATCGTCGTCCACCCCCTGGGGTCCCTGCTCCGTGCCGGCGCTCCGGTCGTGCTCGGCTCCGATTGGCCGGTGTCGTCGATGCGCCCGTCCGATCTGGTTCTCTCCGCGACCGATCCCGGGCGCGGGGACCAGGCGGTGAGCGCCGCCGCGGCGTGGCGTCTGCTCGACGCGGCCTCGGGTCCGTGGCCCGCCTGATACACTTCGCCCGCGCCATGGGCGACCAGATCTTCGTCGAAGGGATCAAGTTTCACGGCTTTCACGGGCTGACCAAGCTCGAGCGCCAGGTCGGCGTGCGCCTGTCCGTCGACGTCACTCTCGAGCTCGATCTCGAGACGTCGGGGCGCTCGGACCGGATGGCGGACACGCTCGACTACGGCGCCGTGCACAAGACCGTGATCGAGGTCGGCCGCGGCCGGTCGTACAAGCTCCTCGAGACGTTCGTCCGGACGCTCCTCGACGAGCTGCTCGCGCGATTCGAAGCGGAGCGGGTCACCGTCCGTGTCCGCAAGGAAACTCCCGTCCTCGACGGCATCGTCGACGCGGTGGGCGTGCAGATGACCCGCACCCGCGCGGGACGCGCGTCGTGATCGTCAAGAGGACGTTCGAGTTCGAGGCCGCGCATCGCCTCCCACATCATCCGGGGAAGTGCCGCGAGCTTCACGGCCACTCCTATCGCCTCGTCGTGTCGGTCCAACGGCCCGTCGACCCGGGAACCGGCCTGGCCGTCGACTTCGCCGACGTCAAGGCCGCCGTCCGGCGCGAGGCCGTCGACCGTCTCGACCATCGCCTCGTCAACGAGCTGATCGACAACCCGACCGCCGAGAACATGGCCGTCTGGATCTGGGAGCGCGTGGCCGCCTCCCTTCCGGGGCTCGTCGAGATCGAGCTGTACGAGACGCGAGAGTGCTCGGTCGTCTACCGGGGAGAGTGACGATGGACACCGCCAAGATGGAGGCCGGGATCCGGCTGTTCCTCGAAGGGATCGGCCCGGCCGCCGGCCCTTCCGACGTCGCGGAGACCCCCGCGCGCGTGGCGCGCGCCTGGGCCGATGACCTGATCGCCGGGTACGCCGTCGATCCCGCGTCCGAGCTGACCTGGACCGACGCGCCGGAGGGCTGCGGCCCGGTGCTCGTGCGCGACGTCCGCTTCGCGTCGGTGTGCGTCCACCATCTGCTCCCGTTCGCGGGCGAAGCACACCTGGCCTACCTCCCGAGGCACCGCCTGGCGGGTCTTTCGAAGCTCGGCCGCGTCGTCGACGCGTGGTCGCGGAGGCTTCAGATCCAGGAGCGGTTGACCGAGCAGATCCGCGCCACGCTCGATGCCGTCCTCGCCCCCCGGGCCTCGGTCGTGCTGCTCGAGGCGGAGCACACGTGCATGACCCTTCGCGGCGTCCGGAAGGAGGGGAGCCGGCTGACAACACTCTCGGCCGGCGGCGCGTGGGCGTCCGATGCCGCGGCCCGGCGCGAGATCCTCGATCTCCTCGCACCCGGGCGGCGGGGCCCCACCCCGAGCGCGTGAGACGCCTCCGCCTCGCCGCTGCGGCGGCCGCCGTGTTGGCGCTCGGGTCTGCCCCGGCGCACGCGGCCGAGGCCCTGGACGACGCGATCCGCAAGGCGGCGGCCGCGGTCAACCCGGCCGGAGCGCTCTACCGTGTCGGGCTCGACGTGGGCCATCGCGTGCTCCTCTCCTCGGACCGGCCGTTCACCATCGTCGACCCGGCGACGGGCAAGGCGGCGTGGCGCGACGCCTACACGGGGGAGACGGCGCTGATCGCCGACGGAGGTCCGGAAGGGGAGCCGGCCACCGTCTTCCGGATCCAGGTGGCCGCGTTCGGCGACGCGGCGGCGGCGGAGGCGGAGCGGGCCGACCTCGAGAAGCGCTTCGGCGCTCCGGCGGTGAGCCGGTTCGTGCCCGACCGGGGCTCCTGGCGGGTGAGGATCGGCGAGGCGCGCGAGCGCGCAGGACTTCAGACGCTGATGGCCAAGCTGCGCGATGCGGGACGCACCGGGATGTGGGTCGCGGAGGAGCCGCAGGCGGCGAGCGGGCCGGTCACGCTCCGGATCGTCGACGCGTCGTGGAACAGCGCGGCCGCACCCGGACCGCGACTGCTGGCGCTTCCGGCTGCGGGCGCGCTCGTCGCGGTCAACGGGAAGCCGTATCGCGGCGCGATCGAGGTGCGCGTCGACGCGTCGGGGCGCCTGCGCGCGATCGACTGGATCGAGCTCGAGTCCTATCTGCGCGGCGTCGTGCCCTCCGAGCTCGGCCCGGAGGTGTGGCCTCAGATCGAGGCGCTGAAGGCGCAGGCGGTCGCGGCGCGGACGTACGCGGTCGCGAACCGCGGCCAGTTCGACGACGACGGATACGACATCTGCGCGACGCCGCGCTGCCAGGCATACGGGGGAGCCTCGGCCGAGCACCCGCTCTCCGATCGGGCCGTCCTCGCCACGGCGGGGGAGATCGCCACCTGGCAGGGGAAGCCGATCGACGCGCTCTACACCGCCACCTGCGGGGGGCACACCGAGGACGCCGCCCTCATCTTCCCCGAGCAGGCGGCGCCCTACCTGCTCGGCGTGTCCTGCCGGGCCGAGGACGCGGGGCTGTCCCGCTTGCGCGCCACGCTCCAGGGGGCTCCTCCGGCTCCGCCTCCGGACGGTGCCACCGCGGACGGCGTGCGCGACCTCGCACTCCTCTCCGCGGCCGGTGTCTTCGGGACCGTGCCCTCGCGCGGCTGGCCGAAGGACCTGAGCCGCCCGCTGTCCGCCGCCACGCTGCGGGCGTGGACGGACGCACTCGCGCGGCTGTCGGGCCTGCCCGCGCCGCAAGGCGCTCCCCTCGCACCCTCCACGCTGCCGCGGGCGGCGTTGGCCCTCGCCCGGGACCTCGGGTGGGAGGAGCGGGCGCGCGTGCTCGCCGCCGACTCGGACCTTCCGGCGATGGCTCGCGACCGCCGCATCGACGCCTTGCCTCCCGAGGAGCGTCGCGCGCTCGCGTATCTGGCGTCGCAGGGAGCGCTGTCTCCCGGAGCGGACGGCCGGTGGGAGCTCGACCGCGCGCCCACCGGTGCCGTGCTGGCGTTGGCGCTCGCGCGGATCGGAGATGCATACGACGCGTTCGGGCTCGAGGAGGCCACCGTGACCGGATCCGACGGCCGTTCGGTGGTGCTGCTGCGCAAGAAGGAGTCGGGTCCGGTCCCGCTGGCTCCCGCCGCGCGTCTGTTCACCGCGGCGGGGAGCAAGGAGTATCCGGTCGCCGAGCTGTCGCTCTGGCCGGGCGACAAGATACGGATGCACCGGGACGCCTCGGGACGCATCGATTTCCTCGAGCTCAAGCCGCCGCTCAAGGGGGTCTCCGACGACCGCTTCGCGGTCGTGTACTCGTGGGAGGTCCGGCGCAGCGGTGCCGAGCTTCAGGAGGCGATCGACAAGCGGGTCGCGGTCGGAACCCTTCTCGACCTCAAGGTGAAGCGCCGGGGCGCCTCGGGACGGATCGTCGAGCTCGAGGTCGTCGGGTCGAAGGCCACGACCCTCGTCAAGGGATTCGACGTCCGGAACATCCTCGACCTGCGCGAGAGCCTGACCGTCATCGAGCTGCAGCGGGACGCCGCGGGGCACGTCGTCTCGGCGGTCTTCGCGGGAAAAGGGTGGGGGCACGGCGTCGGCCTCTGCCAGGTCGGCGCCTACGGCATGGCCGTCCGGGGGGCCGATTACAAGACCATCCTGTCGCATTACTACACGGGAATCGCCCTGGCGCCGATCTCCGGGCTCGCCCCGGGCGGTCCTGTTGGCTCCCGCTGAGGCCGCGCCTATGTTCTCTTCGAGCCCCCTGACGGGGGAAGAGGAGGCGGGCGGTGGGTGGAGGTCTGATGGCGACCGGCGCCGGGCTCGTGGCGCTGACGATCGCCTGCTGGGTCGCCGAAGCGGCAGGCTGGCTCGCCGCGGGCTCGACCGACAGGCTCTCGCAGCCGAGCGCCAAGCTCGGGGTGGTGCTCCTGGCCGCGGGGCTCGCGCTGCGCCTTGTCTCGCCGGTGAGGCGACGGCTCCAGTCGGGGCGTTGCGTCCGCTGCGGGAGCGCGGTGCTTCCCGGCCACCTCTACTGCTCGGTCCACCTCCAGGACAACGTGAACACCTGGAGAGACGAGACGCGGGAGCAGGCCTCGAGCCGGCTGGGCCGCCGCGGCTGACGAGGCCGGAGCCCCCGGTTTCTATTCTCGTCCTCGTCGGACCCACGGGAACCGGTAAGTCCGAGCTCGCGATCGACCTCGCGACCGCGCTGGACGGCGAGGTCGTCTCCTGCGACGCGATCCAGGTTTACCGCGGGCTCGACGCCGCCACCGCGAAGCCGGAGGCCAAGGATCGCCGCCGCGTGCCGCACTGGATGATCGACGTCGCGGATCCCGCGACCGACTTCTCGGTCGCCGATTACGTGCGCGGCGCCGACGCGGCCATCGCCGCGATCGCCGCGCGGCGGCGGGTGCCGATCGTGACCGGCGGGACGGGAATGTATCTTCGCGGGCTCCTCAAAGGGCTCGTTCCCGCTCCCGCGCGGGACGTAGCACTCCGGGAGCGCCTCCGTGGGCTGACCGCGCGCTACGGTGCGCCGCGAGTGTGGCGCCTTCTCCGTCGGCTGGACCCCGCGAGCGCCGCGCGGGTGGGAGCCACGGACACGCAGCGCATCGTCCGGGCGCTCGAGCTCGTCTATGCGGGCGGCGCTCGCTGGAGCGACCGGCTCGCGCAGGACGGGGCCTGGGGGCGCTCCGCCGAGCGGTATCGCGCGCTGAAGTTCGGTCTCGCCATGGAGAACTCGCTGCTCGCGGCGCGGCTTGGCGAGCGCGTGGGGCGGTTCTTTTCCGCGGGCCTCGTCGAGGAGGTGCGCGGACTCCTCGGCGCCGGGCTCCCGCCCACCGCAAATGCGCTGAAAGCAATCGGCTACCGGGAGGTCGTCGCGGCGATCCGCGGGGGCACCGATCCTGCGGACACGCGCGCCGCAATCGAGCTCGCGACGCGCCGGTACGCGAAGAGGCAGCGCACGTGGTTCCGCTCGGAGGAAGGGGTCAGTTGGCTCGACGCGGCGCAGGATCGCCCGTCGCTGGCCGCGACGATAGCGGCGGCGTGGAAGAGGTTCGCTCCGGACGGCGTGCCCGGGAAGACGTGTTAGGATCGATCGGCGAGGACGTCGCGCGCGGGAGGTCCCGATGGAGAGTGACACCGGGGGCATCCAGAACGAGTTCTTCAACCGGGCCCGCAAGGAGCGCACGCAGGTCACGGTCTTCCTCGCGAACGGCAAACGGTTGATCGGGCGCATCAAGGCGTTCGACAAGTTCACCGTGCTGCTCGACACGCACTACGGCGACCAGATCGTCTTCAAGCATGCGATCTCGACCGTCGGTCCCGCCCGCTCGACGACGAGCGAGGAGGAGGTCCCGGCGCCCCGGGATGCCGCACAGCACGTCTAGGACGCGCTGAAGGCTGTCGCCTACCGCCTGAAGAAGCCCTTCTTGTCGGCCTCGCCGGCGGCGGCCGCAGCCGGGGCCGAGGACGCCGACAGCTCGCGGATGCGCGCGTTCAGGCGGTCGATCTTCGCCTCGTACTCCTGCCGCACGAGCGCGATCTGTCGCCCGAGCCGCTCGTTCTCCGCGCGAAGCGCGGCCTCGTCCGGCGCCGCCGGCCGCCCCTCGCGGTCCGAGAGGGCCTCGCGCAGGCGCTCGATCTCGAGGTCCTTGTCCTGGAGGTCCTGGCGCACGCGCTCCTGCATCTCGTCGTAGAGCTTCTTGATCTCCTGGAGCTCCTGAATCTTGGAGAAGTCGCTCAATGGCTGGGCCATCCCGTCTCCCTCCTCGTCCGTGCGTGCGTCGGCGGCGTAGAGGATCTTGCGAAGCATCAGGTCCAGATCGCCCGGCCGCGTCGAGGTGGCCAGCGCGACCTCCCGCGTGACCACGCCGTGGAGGACGAGCGCCGCGAGCGACTGGTTCATCGACTGCATGCGGTGGTAGACGACGGAGGACTCGATCTCCTCCTCGAGCGCCTCCAGAGTTCCCTCGGCGATCAGCTTCGCGACCCGCGGCGTCTGGGTCAGGACTTCGACCGCGGCGACGAGCCCGACTCCGTCGGCCCGCTCGACGAGCTTCATCGAGACGATCCCCTGGAGGACGTTCGCGAGCTGCTGCCGGATCTGTCGGTGGCTGCCCTCGGGGAAGAGGTCGATGATGCGGTCGATCGTCTGGGCGGCGCTGTTGGTGTGCATCGTCGAGAAGACGAGGTGCCCGGTCTCCGCCGCGGTCAGGACGGTCTGGATCGTCGGGAGGTCGCGCATCTCGCCGACCATGATGATGTCGGGGTCCTGCCGGAGGGCGTTGCGCAGCGCCGCCTGGAAGCTGGGCGTGTCCGTGCCGACCTCGCGCTGGGTCACGGCACCCGCGCTGTCCTTGAGCAGGTACTCGATCGGATCCTCGATCGTGACCAGGTGGTCGGTTCGCGCATCGACGATCAGGCGCATCAGCGCGGCGAGCGTCGACGACTTCCCGGAGCCCGTCGGGCCGACGATGAGGACGAGCCCCTGCTGCAGGGTCGCGAACGAGGCGAGGATGTCGGGGAGCCCCCAGTCCTCGAGCGTCGGGAACTCGAAGGGCACGCGCCGGAAGACGACGGCGAGCGTGCCGCGCTGGACGAACACCGACGCGCGGAAGCGCGAGATCCCGGCGACGCTGTGGCCGAAGTCCACCGCGCACTGCTCGTCGAGCTGGCGCTTGAGGCGCTCGGGGAGCATCCCCTCGATGAGCTTGCGCAGCGTGTCGGGGGAGAGCGGCTCGGTCGCGATCGGGACGAGCTTCCCCTTGATGCGCAGGAGCGGAGGACGCATCGGCTTGAGGTGAAGGTCGCTCGCCTCCTGATCCACCGCGTAGCGGAGCAGGTCGTCGATCGTCATCGTCTCCTCGTGCCCCGCGGGGCGGCCCAGGGAACATAGGGACCGGGGTCGCCCCGGGTCAAGCGGCGGTTTGACGGCCCTTTCGAAGCTGGGCTATAAGCCGCACGGCATGGGCACGGAGGATCTGAAGACTCGGGTCGGGAATTGGACCCTCGCCAACCAGCTGACCTTCCTCCGGCTGGCGGCGATTCCGTTCTTCATCCTCGCCGTGCTCGAGGCGCGATTCACGCTGGCGCTCGGGATCTTCATCGCCGCGGGCGTGACGGATCTTCTCGACGGCCTGATCGCGCGGGTCTTCAAGCAGCGCACCAAGCTCGGCGCCTACCTCGACCCGGCGGCGGACAAGCTGCTGCTGACCGCGGGATTCGTGCTGCTCACCCGCTATCCGAACCTGTTCCAGAGCATCGCGATGACGAACCGCATCCCGATCTTCCTGACGATCCTCGTCATCAGTCGGGACGTGCTGATCGTCTCGACGGCGTGGATGCTGCACCTGGCGTACGGCGAGACCCGGTTCCGCCCGTCGCTCGCCGGGAAGATCGCGACCGGCACCGAGCTGGTCACGATCGGAATCGTTCTGCTCTTCAACGCGCTCGGGCGCGCGCATCCGATCGTGCGGGTCGCGATCGGCACGACCCTCGTGACGATCCTCGTCTCGGGATTCCACTACATGTGGCGGACCGTGGCCCTGGTCCGCGCGCGGGGCGCCGACGCCGAAGGGCCGGAGCCATGAGCGCCCCCGCTCTTCTGGACCTCGACGACGAGACCAGGCGCGCGCTCGAGCTCGATGCGGTCCTGACGTTCGCCGCCTCGTTCGCGGCCTCCGCCCCCGGCCGGAGGCTCATCGCCGGCACCATCCCGTCCGCGGACCGCGCGCACCTCGCCGCCGAGCACGAGGCGGTGGCCGAGGCCGCGCGCCATCTCGAGCGCTGGGGACGCTTCGTCCCGGGGGGGCTTCCCGATCCGAGCCCGTGCCTGGCCTCGCTCTCGGTCGACGCGCTCGACGTCGAGGCGATGCCGCTTAGGGATCTCGCGAGCGTCCTCCTCGAGGCGGGCGCCTTGAAGGCGCGTCTCGCGGCGATCCCCGAGCTCGAGTGCGCCGGCCTCCGCGCGCTCTCGCGCGAGATACCCGACTTGACCCCGCTGGCGCGCCCGCTCGCCGAGCACATCGGGGCCGACGGGCGCCTCGAGGACGACGCCTCGGCGGATCTCCGCCGCATCCGGCACGCGATCGCGCGAACGGGGGAGAGACTCCGCCGGCAGCTCGAGTCGTTCCTCCACGACCCCGCCGCGGCGACGGTCGTGAGGGACGACTTCGTGACGCAGCGGAACGGCCGGTTCGTCATCCCCGTGCGCTCCGATGCGCCGCGCTCGGTCGCGGGGATCGTGCATGCGGCCTCCTCGTCGGGGCAGACGCTGTTCGTCGAGCCGATGGAGTCGGTGCCGCTCAACAACGACCTCGTGCGCCTGGAGGAGGAGGAAGCGGCCGAGCGCCTCCGCATCCTGCGGGGCTGGGCCGACCGGCTCCGCTCCCGCCTGCCGGAGGTGCGCGCGGCGGTCGAGACGCTCGCGCGGGCGGACTCGCTCCAGGCCCGGGCGCTGTTCGGCCGCGCGATCGACGGAGTCGGTCCGGCGCTCGTGGGGGAGGATCGCTTGAGCCTGCGCGAGGTCCGGCACCCGCTGCTCGACCGGCGCCTGAGGGAGGCCGGCGGGCGTTGCGTGCCGATCACCGTCGCCCTCGACCCGTCGGATCGGGTCCTCGTCATCTCGGGGCCGAACACGGGGGGCAAGACGGTGGCACTCAAGAGCATCGGGCTCGCCTCCGTGATGGCCCAGTGCGGGCTGCCGGTGGCGGCCGAGCAGGTAGTCCTCCCCGTGTATCGCCGGATCCGGGCGGACATCGGCGATCACCAGTCGATCGAGGCCGACCTGTCGACCTTCTCCGCGCACGTGCGGGCGGTGGCGCGGTTCGTCGGGGAGGCGGATCCCCCGGCGCTGTTCCTCCTAGACGAGATCGGGACCGGAACCGAGCCCGGGGAGGGCGCGGCGCTCGCCCAGGCGATCCTCGAGAGGTTCCTCCGGCACCGCGTCACAGTGGTGGCGACGACGCACCTCGGCGCTCTCAAGACGTGGGCGTTCGGGGACCCGCGCGTGGAAAGCGCGGCGATGGAGTTCGACGCCGCCACCCTCCGCCCGAGCTTTCGCGTGCTGCAGGGCGCCGCGGGCGCCTCGGCCGGGATCGACGTCGCCTCACGACTCGGCCTCGACCTCGCGCTCGTGGCGCGCGCGCGGGAGCTCGTCGGTCCCGATGCGAGTCGTGCCGAGGCGTCGATGGCGCGCCTGCGCGAGCTGACCGTCGAGCTTGCCGGGCGCGCGGAGGCCGCGGCGCGCGCCGAGGACGATCTGAGGACGCGCGCGGAGGCTCTCGAGCGCGAAGCCCGTGAGGAGGCTGCGCACCGCGAGCAGCACGCCGCGAGGCACCTCGGCGATGCGCTCCGGGAGTTCCGCGAGCACTCCCGCCGCGAGATCGCCGCGATCGAGGACGCGCGCGAGCGGGCCCGCGCGGAGAGGCGCGCGGTCGCGGCGGAATCGCGCCTTGCGACCACCGCCCGGCGCGCGGCCGCGCGGACCGCCTCGAAGCCGCCCGCGGCCGCCGTGGCGCCGTTCGCCCCGGCGCCGGGGCTGCGCGTCCGGATCCTCTCCCTCGACCGCGAGGGGGAGATCCTCTCGATCCGGGGCGATCGCGTCGAGGTGCGGATGGGGCGCGCGACCTTCACGGTGGCACGTGGCGACCTCGGACCGCCGGACGCCCCGGTTCCTGCGAGCCCGGGGACGCCCAGGTTTGCCGGCGCCCGCCCGGGTCCCGCCGCTCGCGATCGCGCGGACGACCTCCCGGGTCCGGCGCCCGAGCTTCACCTCATCGGCCGGACGGTCGACGAGGCGCTTCCCGAGCTCGAGCGCTTCCTGGATGCGGCGGCGCGGGACGAGCGCTCCGAGGTACGCGTCGTGCACGGGCACGGGACCGGCCGCCTGCGCGCCGCCGTGCGGCGCCACCTCGCGAAGCACCCGCTCGTCGCCGCGGTCCGGGCCGGGGGCGCGAGCGAGGGTGGCGACGGGGCGACGGTCGTCACGATGCGCTAGTCGTCGCCACCGCCGAACGTCTCGAGCCAGAAATCGATGTCGCCGGCCCCCTCGGGCTTCTCGGCGCCGGTCTCCCGCGACAGGCGCGCACGGAACTCGCGGACGCTCTCGCTCGCAGCGCCGACCCAGCGCGATTGGTCGGCGAGCGACCTGTCGTTGGTGACGACGGTCCAGCCCCGGGGGTCGCGCTCGGCGCGCAGGAGCTCCAGGATCCGGTGGTCGGCGGAGCGGCCGGCTCCCGAGAAGTGGACGTCCGGGCCGAGGGAGACCCCCGGCGGTGCTACGCCGTCGAACACGACGACGATCCGGCGTCCCTCGCGGGAGGCGAGGCGGCCGATCTCTCGCGCGAGCTGCCGCTTCTCCGCGTCCGAGCGCGTCCGGCCCGGCCACGCACCGAGCAGATTGTCGCCGTCGACGAGCCGCGGCACGGGGTCGCTCCCCTAGGAAGATGAGGAGAAGACCGGGCGGAATCCGCCGTCGTCGCTCTCGTCCACCGCATCTCCGGCGTCCGCCAGCAGCGCCGTGGCCTCGGCGTGACCCGGCTCCCAGCGCAGCGCCTCGCGCGCCATGCGCGCGGCCCGTCCTTTGCGGGCTGACCGGAGGTACATCTTCCCGAGCGTGACGTAGCCGGCGACCAGCGCCGGGGCCATGGTGACCGCCTGGAGGAGGTGGCGCTCCGCCTCGTCGCGACGCCGCGGGTTCGAGGAGAGCACGATGCCGAGCTCGAGCCGGTACTCCGCCTGGCTCGGGTCGAGCTGGACCGCGTTCTCGAGGAAGCCGACCGCCTCGGAGAATTTCCGCTGCCCGGCCAGCGCCCGGCCGCGGAGGAAGTTCTGGCGCGCGAGGTAGCCGGTGTCGCGGCTGGCCGCGGCGGCCTCGGCGGCCGGCCCGGTGAGCGACGCGTCGTACTCCCTCCGATGTTCGGGATCGATCAGCGTGTTGTACGACTCGGTGACGCGCGTGAAGAACTCTTCGAAGCGGGGGAGGAGGTCCGACAGGCCCCCCGAGCGGAAGCGGTCGGGGTGATAGCGGCGGGCCAGGGCGTAGTAGGCGTCGCGGATGCGCTCGCGGCGCGCGGTGCGCTCGACGCCGAGAACGCCGTAGTGGTCCTGCGCGGCCACCATCGCGAGGCGCCCCAGGCACTCGTCGCGGGTGAGGGGGCCTTCCTTTCCGAAGCTCAACCGGGCCTGGCGCGATTCCGCGTCCTCGGGCTGGAGCACGTCGATCAGGAGCAATCCGTAGATCATGCGGAGCGTCGGCTCCTCTCCCTCCGGCGATCCGGCGACGATCGCCGCCAGCTCCGTCTCGCCGTCGGCGCGGGCGAGCAGGTAATCGCCGAGCCGGCCGACCTCCAGGCCGTCGGGAAGCGTCTCGGCCGCGACCGGACGGAAGTCGGGGGGGCCGATGCGGATCCGCAGGGCGTCGACGCTGGCGGGGTAGCGCTTGACGTGGGCGAGCACCAGCGACCGCGGGTCCACGCGCGCGACGATCTCGCCTTCGAGGCGCGGCGTCCCGACCTCGGCCGAGGTCGTTCCGTCGGGCCACTCGAGGCTCGAGGAGAACAGCTCCTGGATGAGGCGGGTCATCGCGAGCTTGAGCGCGTCCACTCCGACCTGCCCCGAGTCGACGAGCACCTCCGGGATCTTCTTGCCGGTGCGCGTCGCTTCTTCCGCGGCGGCGGCGAGGGCCGCGCCCGGGACGACCTCGCGGCGCGCGAGGTACTCCGAGAACTGCTCCTCGACCAGGTTCGACGCGACGAAGACAAGCGCTCCCCGGTCCACGCAGAACAATCGCCGCAGCTTCCCCGAGGTGGCCGTGACGATGCCCGAGCGGCCGGTCGCCGCCATCTGGCAGAGCGTGTGCGTGAACGCCCGGTCCCGAGACACGGGCCGGGTCGCCTCGCGCTTCACTCGCTTCCCCCTTCGTGAAGCGAATCCGCCCAGCGCCGCGCGAGCTGCTCGTAGTCCTCGCCGTAGACGGCCTCGAGGGCCGCGTCCATGCTCATCCCCTCGCCGAGGTGCCCCAGCACGGCGACCACCGCCTCGAACCCCCGGTTGGCGATGAGCGACCGGGTGAACGAGAGCGCCGCCGGGTACGAGAAGGCCTGGTGCGGCCACGTGGTCGGGTCGTCCGCGCGCACGGTCGATGCGAGGTGCGCCGCGTCGGCGCTCCGGAGCGTCCGCGGCTCCTCGACCTGCGCGAGCCCCTCCTGGAGCCAGCGTGGGCAGGCGCCGCGCGTTTTCGCGTGGACGACCGCATGCGTCAGCTCGTGCTTCAGGACGCGGCGGGCGTCGCCGTCGAGAGACTTCAAGCCGGCGAGCGGGACGCGGATCTTGCCGTCGAACAGCCCCGCCACCTCGGGGCCGAGACGGGTGACGTCCCGGAACGCCTGCTGCGGGTAGAGCAGGACGGTGATCGGCTGACCGGGGGCTTCGTGGAACGCCCCGGTCAGCTCGGTGTAGGCGTCCTCGAGGAAGTCGCTGATCGCCGAGACGAGGTCCTGATCCACCGAGCCGTCGTACTTGACGTTGAAGTGAGGCGCCGCCGTGAACCGGTAGTCGCGGCCGGCCGCGATCTCCCGCTCGGCCTTCTCGATCTTGTCCCGCACGCGGTCGTTGGCGTCGGCGCGGAACGATTCGGTCCACGCGGCCAGCGCGTCCTCGACCCGCTCCTCGCGGTTGCGCAGGTCGCCCAAGATCTCGTTGAGGCGGGGATCGGCGGGTTTCCGGACGAGGCCGTCGAGCACGACCGGGAGCGCCATCGCGTCCCGGCCGAGGGCCATCTCGGCCGCCGCGTACCCGACCCGTGGTCCCGGCTCGTCGGGCACCGCCTGCATCACCGCGTAGAACCGCTGCACCGCGATCTCGAAGTCGCGCGCGCCCAGCGCCTCGTTGCCTTCCTTCATCAGGCGCGCCGCCTCCGGGTCGGACCGCGTCGGCCCGTGCGTCGCGGCGGCGGGAGCGGCGGGAGAGCGCTCCGCAGGCTTCGGGCTCGGCGTCGCCGCGCCGGGCGTCCGCTCCACCGACACGAGGGACTTGGCGGGCAGGCGGATCGTCCCTTCCGGCGATTCGATCAGGAGGGTGTCGCCGTCGATCGACCAGTGGTCGGTGTCGATGGTCCCTCCGCTGTCGAGATGAAGCCGGTCCGCGCGCGCCGCGGGGGCGGACAGCAAGGCGGTGCCCAGCGCGAGCGCACCCGCGAGCCGCCGCGCGCTCACGGGAGGACCTTCGCGATCTCGACCGAGCGCACGGGCCCCGCCGATCGCAGGCCGGGGGGAAGATCCCGGCAGGCGGCCGCATCCTTGGCGGTGGCGTAGGCGCCCCAGCAGACGCGAAAGCACGACGACCCGTTCAGCTCCGTCGGGAGCACGTACAGCTTCGGCGAGCCCTTCGCCGACGAGACGCACCGGGACACCGTCTCGGCCTTGCAGGCCACCACGACCTGAGCCGTCCAGGATCCCGAGGCGCGCCGGATCCGGTCGGCATCGGCGAGCGCGCGATCGGCGAGACCGGCGAGGTGCGGGTCCGCCGGGACCGGAGTCACGGACGCGGCTTTGCGCACCGGTGCGGGAGGGGGCTCGATCGGCGGGGGCGCCTGCTCGACAGGTGCGACCGCCGGCTCGGAGAGCGGCGGTGCTTCGGGAGCGGTCCCCGCCGGCGCCGCCGTGGCGGGAGGCAGGGCGCCCGCATCGGCGGGCTGCTCGTGCAGCGGCCCGGAGCGGAGGACGAATCCCGTGACGAGGATCGCCACGGTGGTGACGATCAGCAACGTCGACGACACGATCTCCGCCCAGGCGGCAGGCCCGGGCGCTGCGCGCGCGCGAGCGGGAGCTTCGCGTTCCTCCGCCATGGCGTCAGAAATATAACCGCCGCGGGCGGTCCGGCCCACCCGGCGCGCGTGTTTTCAGTGGATCAGGGAGAAGCAGCGCCCCCAGCGGGCCCGGGTCGGCAGGTGGATCAGCATGCTCACGATCGACTGGAGGCGGTCGGAGCCGCGCAGGTTGATGTCGTTCGCCCCTTCCGGGTAGGACAGCCAGATCAGCACCGCGCGTCCCTTGATCAGCTCCCGGGGCACGAACCCCCAGATCCGGCTGTCCGACGAGCGGTCGCGATGGTCCCCCATCACGAAGTAGTTCCCCGGCGGGACGGTCTTCGCCGGGGCGTCGTTGAGGGGAGACCTGTAGGACGAGTTCACGTACGACTCGTTCTGCCTCTGGCCGTTGACGAACACGTACCCGGCACGCACCTCGACCGTGTCGCCGGGAAGCCCGATGACGCGCTTGATGTAGTCGGTCTCGGGCTCCTCCGGGTACTTGAAGACGATCACGTCTCCGCGCTTGACGTCGCGGCAGGGGAGCAGCGCGCGCTCGAGCGGCGTCTCCGCGGGAGAGAAGACGTACCGGTTGACCATGATGTAGTCGCCGATGAGCAGCGTGTCCTCCATCGAGCCCGAGGGAATCTTCGACTGCTGGAAGATGAACGCGCGCGTGAAGATGACGAACATGAGGCAGATCAGGATCGTCTCGGCGTAGTCGCGCACGATCCCCTTCGGGGGCGCGTCGGACTCGAGCGCCTCCGTCGCGGCCTGTCCTCCGGTCCTACCTCCCACGATCCGCCTCCGGCGCCAGCATCCGCGCGATCCAGTCAACGGCTTCCTCCGGCCGGTCGACCACCCGCGTGATCGAGAGCTGCTCGTCCTCGATCATCGACGACCGCAGCAAGAGCTGGAGCAGCGGCCGCCAGGGCGCCCCCAAAAGTACCACGGGGCGCTCTCCGAGGCTTCCCGCGCGGTGGAGCGCCCACAGCAGCGTCAGCTCGGCCAGGGTCCCCGACTTCCCCTCGAGGACGACGAACCCCGCGCAGGCGTCGACGAGCGCTCCCATGCGCTCGACGAGGTCTTCGGTCTCGCGCCGCTCGGTCAGGAAGGGGTTGGGTTGCCTGTGCGCGAAGATCTCCGAGATGACGCCGATCGCGCCGCCGCCCGCCTCCACGGCGCCCCGGCTCGCCGCTTCCATCACGCCGCTGTACCCGCCGGTCACCACGTCGTATCCGGCCTGGGCCAGAAGAGCGCCGACGCGGCGCCCGGCCTCGTAGATCCGGTCGCCGGGTCCCGGCTCCGAGGACCCGAACACGCCGATTCGCGGCCTTGCGGTCGTCATCTAGTACCCGACCGCCGCGCCCTCGCCCCGAGGGTCGGCGGCTCCGGTCCACCGGCCGCGGTCGTCCACGCCGATCGCGCAGACGTTGCCGATCGGCTCGCGGACGCCAAGCACATGGCCGCGCGCCGCGAGCGCATCGGCGACGTCGCGCGCGAGCGCGTGAGGCTCGACGAAGAGCGTGTCGGGCATCCACTGATGATGGATGCGCGGCGCATCGACCGCCTCCTGGAGTGTCATGCCGTCGTCGATCACGTGGAGGACCGTCTGGAGCACGGCGGAGATGATCGCCGGTCCGCCGGGGGAGCCCAGGACCATTCGCGGGCGCCTGCCGGGCGGGGTGTCCTCGACGATCGTCGGACACATCGACGAGAGCGGGCGCTTCCCGCCCGCGGGGGCGTTGGCCGCGCCGCCGACCAGACCGAACTGGTTCGCGGCGTGCGGCGCCAGCGCGAAATCGTCGATCTCGTTGTTGAGGAGGACGCCGGTCCCCGGGGCCACGATCGCCGACCCGAACCACGAGTTCAGCGTCGTGGTCAACGCGACCGCACCGCCTGCAGCGTCGCCGACCGACAAGTGCAGCGTCTCCGTTCCCTCGGAGTCCGCCGGCCGGCCCGGCAGGACGCGCGCGGAGGGTGTCGCGCGGTCATCACGGATGCCGAGCGAGCGGGCGCGCAGATAGCTGGGGTCGAGCAGGCCGGCGACCGGCACCTGGACGAAATCGGGGTCGCCCAGGAACTCGCTCCGGTCGGCGAACGCCCGGCGCTCCGCTTCCGCGATGCGGTGGAGGGTCAGCGACGAGCCGGCCCCCGAGCGGCCGAGATCGAAACGCTCCAGCATGCCGAGGATCTCGAGAAGCACCACACCTCCGCTCGAGGGCGGCGGGAAGGTCACCAGCGTCCGGTCCCGGTAGCGCCCCGCCAGCGGCGCGCGGATGACGGGGCGGTAGGCGGCCAGGTCGCGCGGATCGAGCACGCCGCCTGTGTCCCGGACTGCTCGGACGATCGCGGCCGCAACCGGACCCTCGTAGAAGGCGGCGGGCCCGCGCTCGGCGATCCCGCGTAGCGTCGCCGCGAGGTCCTTCTGCACGAGCCGGTCTCCCTCGGCGAGAGGGGCGCCGTCCTTGGTGAAGATCGCCCGCGCGGCCGGATCGGCGGACAGGCGCCCCGACTCGGCGGCGAAGATCTCCGCGGAGCGCGGCGAAACCAGGACCCCCTCGTCGGCGAGGGCGACGGACGGGGCGACGATCTCCGCCCACGGGCGCACGCCGTAGCGCTCGTGGAGGGCGTGGAGGCCGCGAACGCTCCCAGGGACACCCACCGAGAGACCGCGCTCGAGGCTCCTTTTCGGATCGACGTGGCCCGAGGCATCGAGGAACAGCGCGCTCGTCAGGGCGGCAGGCGCGACCTCGCGGAAGTCGAGCGCGTGGGAGGTCCCGTCGGGCGCGCGGTAGATCGCGAATCCGCCTCCGGCGAGGTTTCCCGCGCGGGGGTAGGTCACCGCCAGCGCCAGCGCCGTGGCGACGGCCGCATCGACCGCGTTCCCGCCGCGCTCGAGGATCGCGACCCCCACCTCGGCGGCTCTCCGCTCCGGCGCGACCACCAGGCCATGGGCGGCGGTGACCGGTGGGGCGGACGCCGCCAGCACCGGGCGCGCGAACAGCATCGCGAGACCGGCCGCGAGCAAACCCGGCGTGCGTCTCATGTGGCGCGAGAGCCTCGCATGCGCGCCGATGTTACACTGCACGATTCCGGGGAGGTCTTTCCCCGGGAGCGCCCCGGAGACGCCTCATGCGCCGATTGCACCTCGTGGCCGTCCTGCTCGCGCTCGCCGCTGCCGGGTGCGGAAACCGGTCCGGAAGCGCGCCTGTGGCACCCGCCGCAAGCGTCGCGGCCGCCCCGGCGGCACAGCAGCTCGCCGCCGACTTCACGCTCAAGGACGTCGCGGGAAACGTCGTCCACCTCTCCGACACGAAGGGGAAGGTCCGGCTCGTGGACTTCTGGACGACCTGGTGCGCGCCCTGCCGCGAGGAGATCCCGATGTTCAAGGAGCTGCAGGCGGCCTACGGTCCGAAGGGGTTCACGATGGTCGGCATCGCCATGGACGACGAGGGCGCCGACGTGGTGAAGCCGTTCGTCCAGGAGAACGGCATCTCCTACCCGACGCTCCTGGGCGACTCGGCGGTGAAGGAGAGCTACGGTCCACTCGTCGGCTTCCCCACCAAGGTCCTGGTGGACCGCGACGGGAAGATCGTCGAGCGCTTCGTCGGGCCGGTGCCCAAGGCGGTCCTCGAGAAGAAGATCGAGGCGCTCCTCTAGACGCCTTCCACGCGCTGCTTCCCAAGGGGACATGAGCATGACACGGCAGAACCGTCTCATCGTGATCCTGGTCGCCATCGGTGTCCTCGGGACCGGCGTGCTCGTAGCGCTCGCGCATCACCTCCGCTCGAGGCTCCCGGGCCCCGCGGCGCACGGTTCGGTCGCGACGTCTCCCGTCGGAAGCGCCGTCGCCACGGGGCGGGAAGCCGGAGCCGTCGACGCCTACCTCGCCGGGCGGCGCGCGAGCGGGAAGGTTCTCACCGAGAACCCCAAGAAGGCGAAGCAGCTCGAGGCCGTCACCTCGGGCCACTACGACATCGCGAAGGGCCAGCGGATGGCGAGCGACGTCGACTTCGCAATCAAGTACAAGATCGCCCGGTACGATGCGCTGACGGCGGCCGGTTCGAGCGAGGCGGAGTACGAGGCGGTCCGCACGGCGTACCGGTCGTGGAAGAGCGGGGGGACCTGCGCCCCCGCGTTCGCGGGGGCGTTCGAGTCGAAGCGCGCGGATCTCGCCGCCGTCGAGCTCGGCAATCTCGAGGGATTCGACGATCAGGTGAAGTAGAGCGGGCTACGCCTCGCGCCGATTCTCGAGGCGCTCGATCCGCCGTGCCAGGGCCGTCATCCGGCGCCCGAGGGACGCGAGGTAGCCGACGAGACCGATCCAGACGACCAGGTATCCCCAGAACAGGAACGCATAGCTCTTCACCGGAACCTCCCCGAGGCGTCCTCGAGCTCCGCGATGCGCTCCTCGAGCGAGGACAGCCTGATCCTTGCGATCAGCAGGACGAGATAGAGCGTCAGCACGGCCAGCATCGACACGCCGAACGCCTCGGACATCCCGGGGGCGAGCGGGTTGGTCTTGCCCGGCCCGAACACGATCGGGTGCTGGCCGCGCCACCAGTCGACGGCCTTGTAGACGATCGGCACGTCCAGAGCGGCGACGATCCCGAGCACCGCGCCGATCCGCGCCCCCTGCTCCGGGGTGGCGGCGTACCTGCGGGCGAGGAGGCATCCGGCGAGGAGCAGCCAGAGGATGAGCGTCGTGGTGAGCTTCGCCTCCCAGGTCCACCAGACGCCCCAGGCGGGCTTCGCCCAGATCGGGCCGGTGATCAGGACGAGCGTGCAGAACAGCAGCCCCACCTCCGAGGCCGCGACCGCGAGGTGATCCCAGATCGCCCGCCGGGTCCAGAGGTACCCCGCGCCCCCGGCCAGAAGCAGGAACACGGAGAGGAACGTCATCGCAGCGATCGGGACGTGGAAGTAGAAGATCTTCTGGACGGCCCCCATGACCTTCTCTTCCGGAGCGACCAGGAAGATCAGCCCGAGCGCGCAGCCGATCAGGACGGCGCTGACCACGAGCACCGCCGCGAAGGTCCGGTTGAGCCCCGTCCTCATGCATCCTCCAGGATCGCGTCGGCGAGCAGCCACGCGACGAGGAAATAGAGTACGTCGAGTCCCGCCGTGATCAGGAGCCACTTGGCATCGCCCGCGAGCGGGCTGCCCTCGAAGACCGTGGCGGTGCAGTGGACCGCCGAGAGGAACAGCGGCGTCGCGGCGGGCAGGAGCAGGGTCGCGAGGAACGCCTCCCCCCGGCCGAGCCGCGACACGACCGCGCCGAAGATCGTGCCGAGCTGCGCGAGTCCCGCCGAGTGGAGGAGCACCACGGCGGCGAGCGGTGGCGCCGCCGTGACCATGTCGACGTCGAAGAAGATCCCGGTCAGCGGGATCACGGCCGCCTCGAGGAGGACGAGCAGCGTGAGGTTCGCGAACGCCTTCCCGCACAGCACCGCCCCGCGGTCGACCGGGGCGATGGCGAGCCCCGTGAGCGCGTCCCGCGCCCTCTCGGTGGCGAACGAGCGGTTGAACCCGACGATGGCGGAGAACGCGAGCGTCACCCAGAGCATTCCGGGCACGATCTTGGACACTCCCGTTCGCCGGACGAAATCGAGATCGAACGCGAACGCGAACACCACGAGCACGATCAGCGCGAACAGGAGCGAGGCGGCCATCGACTCGCGCGTGCGCCCCTCGACGGCGAGGTCCTTCCGCGCGACGAGCGCGGCCGCGCGAACGAAGCCGGGCGGGGCGGGGCGCTCGGCGCTCACGAGACCTCCGCCATCCGCTCCTGGAGGCGCAAGACGTCTTCGGCCCGTCCCGTTCCCGCGTCGGCGACGGCGCCGTTCCTGAGGAAGATCCATCGCGGGCAGAGCGACAGCCCCTCCTCCACCGTGTGCGTCACGATGACCCACGTCGTGCCGGAGGCCGAAGCCTGGGCGAGCGCCTCGTGGAAGCGGCGACGGGAGGCCGCGTCGAGACCGGTGCCGGGCTCGTCGAGCAGCAGGAGGGGCGGGGCATGGACGAGCGCCCGCGCGAGGGAGACGCGCTGTTGCATGCCCCGGGAGAACGACCGCACCGGATCGCCGGCGCGCGAGGCCAGGCCGAGACGGTCGAGCAGCGCTCTCGCCCGGCCCTCCGGGTCCGCCACCCCGTGGAGGCGTCCGAAGAACACGAGATTCTCGATCGCGGTCAGATCGTCGTACAGCAGCGTCTGGTGGGCGACCACGCCGATCCGGCTGCGCGCCGCGGGGGAGCGCGGGGGCTCTCCCGCGATGGCGATCGTGCCGCTGCTCGCGCGGATGGTGCCCGAGAGCAGCCGGAGCAGCGTCGACTTCCCGGCGCCGTTCCCGCCGAACACCGCGACCGACTCGCCGGTGCGGACGTCGAGATCGACGCCGGAGACGGCGGTGCGTGTCCCGAACCGCCGCGTCAGGGAGCGGACCGAGAGCAACACCCCGTCGGGGAGAGCGCTTATGCGCGTTCCCGGGCCGCGGGGAGGGCGTCGATGCGCTTCATCAGGTCGACCGCGCGCTGCTCCAGGGCCGCCTTGATCTCGGCGTAGTCGTCGTCGCCGATCTTCCCGGTCGCGCGATCTTCCTCGAGGTCGCGCAGGGCCGACAGCGCCATGGCGTTTTGCGCGTGCAGGTCCTCCTCCTCGGACACCCGCTGCGCGACGCGCTCCGCCTCGGCCGCCCCCGGGCGGAACAGCGGAGCCACCACGAAGGCCGCGGCGGCGAGCGCCAGGACGGACAGGAGCACCGCCGCGGTCATCGCATCTCCTCGAGGTTCCGTGCGAGGCGGGCCCGGTACTCGGCATCGACGTCCTCGGGCGCGAGCCCGGCGGGCCGGGGCGCTTGCGCCGGGGCGGGAGCCGTCTTCCAGCGGCGGATCACCAGAGCGAGAGCGGCCGCGGCGAGCACGAGGCCGAAGCCGGGGAGGAGCCAGGCGACCAGGTTGAATCCGGACGCCTCCGGGGAGATCAGGATCTTCTGACCGTATCGCGCGACGTATCCGGCGACGATCGCGTCCCCGCCCGTTCCGGACGCGGCCTCGGTGGCGATCGCCTGGCGCATCTCCTCGGCGCGGGAGCACGCGCACTCCTTGACCGACTGCGGGTGACAGCCGCAGTCGCACAGGATGGTGGAGGCAGCCTTCTCGTAAGCCGCGCCGGCGGCGCCCTGAGGGATGGCGATCGCGGCGATCACGCGGCCGCCCGGTCCTCGAGGACCATCGCGGCGGCCAGGCGCGCGCGCTCGCGGCGGTCGGGGAGGACCGACAGGTGCGCGCCGATCACGAGGATGATCCCGCCGATCCAGAGGAAGTTCACCATCGGGTTGACGAACACCCGGAAGTTCGCGCGCCCGGTGAACGGATCGACGCCCAGCGGCGTGACGTAGAAGTCCTCGCCGAACCTCGCCGGGTGGGCGAGGCTCACCGAGCGGTGGATCGCGACCTCGGTGGATGGAGTCTTCACCTCGCGCCCGGCGCGTCCCTCTAGAGAGTCGATCACGCCGAAGACCTCCTGGACGGCGGCGCGGGCGGACTCGGGGCTGCTCCCCGACGCGGCCTTCGCGCGCAGGAAGGCGTCCTTGAGCTCGGGGTAGAGCATGTTGGGGTGCCACCGCTGCTCCGCCTCGAGGCGTGCGGCGAAGCGGCCGTCCTGCCAGACCGAGATCTCCGTGACCGCCGAGACGTAGTCGTCCTTGGCCTCGAGCCGGTACCCGTCGTAGACGAGCGAGTACCCGTCGATCGCCAGCGTCCCCTTGGGGGAGACCATCTGGACCGTCTCCTTCCGGTAGGCGGAGGAGGCGGCGACACCGATGAACACGACGACCACGCCGACGTGGACGACGTACCCGCCCCAGCGCCGCTTGTTCCGGTCGACGAGGCGCCAGAGCGCGGTCAGAGCACCCTCGCCGTACTGGCGGCGGCGCGACCGGACGCCCCGGGCGAATTCCAGCGCGGCGGTGGCGAGCACGAACGCGGCGAGCGCGAAGCAGACGGACGGGTAGAAGACCTTGAGCGCGTCGAAGAAGGTCCCGAAATCGGCGTGGAGGAGGGAGCGCGAGCAGGTGAGGAGGGCGGCCCACGCGTCGCGCCCGGTCAGGACGAGCATCAGCCCGAGCGTCCAGAGACCGATGACCCCCGGCACGACGAAGCTCCGCCTCAGGTTCTCGGCGGTGGCTTTGCGCCAGGCGATCAGCGGACCGATGCCCATCAGCGCCATGAGCACGAGGGCCCAGGGGATGTTCACGAGATTGAAGATCGGCGGGCCCATCGTGACCTTGCGCCCGGTGACCGACTCGGAGATCAGCGGGAAGGTCGTCAGGAGCAGGACCGTCGCGGCGATGCCGACGAGAACCATGTTATTGAACAGGAAGCTTGCCTCGCGCGAGAGCGCGGACTCGAGCCGCGCCTCGGACTCGAGGGCCGGCAGGCGCAGGATCAGCAGGCACAGCGAGCCGAAGAAGACGATGCCGAGGAACCAGGCGAACGCGGGGCCGATGTTCGACGTCGCGAACGAGTGGACCGACGAGATGATCCCGCTGCGCGTCAGGAACGTGCCGAAGATCGCCAGGCAGAACGTCATGATCACGAGCGACACGTTCCAGACCTTCAGCATCCCTCGCTTTTCCTGGATCATCACCGAGTGGAGGAACGCCGTGCCGGTCAGCCAGGGCATCAGCGAGGCGTTCTCCACCGGGTCCCAGGCCCAGTACCCGCCCCAGCCCAGCTCGATGTACGCCCAGTACGACCCCATGAGGATGCCGATGCCCAGGAAGAACCACGCGTACAGCGTCCAGCGGCGCGTCGTGCGGAACCAGATGTCGCCGGTGCGGCGGGTCGCGAGCGCCGCGATCGCGAACGCGAACGGGACCGTGAACGCGACGTAGCCGTTGTAGAGCGTCGGCGGGTGGATCATCATCCAGTAGTTCTTGAGCTGGGGATTGAGGCCGACGCCGTCGGCGCGCCAGGGGCCGACCTCGAACGGGCTCGCGACGAAGTTCACCAGGATCAGGAAGAACGTCATCACGACGCCGAGCACGACCGTCACCCACGGCATCAGCGCGCGGTTTTTCTTGCGGTTGGTCAGCACGACGACCGTGGCCATGCCGCCGAGCAGCAGCGTCCAGAGGAGCAGGCTCCCCGCCTGGCCGCCCCACAGCGCGCCGATCTTGTACGGGAGCGGCTGGGCGATGCTCGAGTAGTGGTAGACCGCGTCCAGGCGGAAGTCGTTCGTGACGAAGCCGTACTCCAGCGCGACGACGGCGCACGCCACGCAGGCGAACGCGGTGAGGAGGCCGCGCTCCGCGCTGTACTGGAGCCCGCGCCCGCGCGCGATCGTCGAGAGCCACGCCGCCGTGGCCGCCCAGGCCGCCGCGGCGAGGGCGAGGAAGAGGGCGAAGTGGCCGAGGGTCGGTCCCGTCATCACGACGCCGACCGAGCGGGCACCGTCGCCTTCTCGTACTTCGACGGACACTTGGCGAGCAGCGTGGTCGCGGAGAAGACCCCGTCGTCCCTCCGACGCCCCTCGACGACGACGTTGGCGTCGTCGACGAACGTGTCGGGGATCACGCCGGTGTAGTCCACGGCGAGCGACGGCCCGCCGTCGGCGTCCACGATCGTGAACAGGACGCGCTGACCGTCGGGCCTGCGCTCGATCGATCCCGGGGCCACCTTGCCGTTGACCCGGAAGTGCCCCGTCCCGCCACCTTTCTCGAGGTATTCCTTCACGGTGACGTAGTAGGCGAAGCCGCCGTCCGATTTCTGGGTCGCGACGAGCAGCATGAAACCCATCGTCGCGACGATCCCGAACCCGATGAGGACGAACTTGAGCTTGCGGCCATCCATGACGGTTCTCCCGGAGCCGCCCTTGTGTCGCGGATGTGGAAGTGTAGGCGGCCGATTTCGGGGCGTCAACGCGCCAGAGGCCCCCCGCGGTTGTCCGGCTCCGGGAGAACCTGGTAATCTGGCCCGGTTCTAGGGGAGGATTCCGGATGAAAGCGGTCCGCGCGCGGCTCGAGGAGGAGCTGAAAGCCCTGGAGCGCGAGCTCACCGTCGACCTCCCCCGGGAGATCAAGACGGCCGTCGCGATGGGGGACCTCCGCGAGAACGCGGAGTACCACGCCGCCCTCGAGCGCCAGCGGTACGTGGGCGCGCGGATCGGGCAGCTCCGCACGCGCCTGTCCGAGCTGGGGACGATGAACCTGGACCGCGTTCCCAGGGACCGTGTCGGCCTCGGGTCGACGATCGTCATGATCGACCTCGCCGCCGATGCGGAGATCACCTACGAGCTGGTCATCCCGGAGCTCGCGGATCTCGACAAGGGGCTGATCTCGCTCGCCTCGCCTATCGGCCGGGGACTGCAGGGAAGAAAGCAGGGCGACACGGTGACGATCGACGTTCCGGCGGGGAGGAAGCGCTACGAGATCCTCGAGGTCGTCACGATCCACGACAAATCCGAGGAGTGATGCGCCCGCCGGCATGACCCGACCCCCGCGCTCCCCTCTCGCCGCCTTCCTCTCGGCGCTCCGGCCGCGCCAGTGGGTCAAGAACGTCTTCGTGCTCGCCGCCCTGGTGTTCGCGGGGCGCCTCCACGATCCGGCCGCCGTCCTCCGCGCGCTCGCGGCGTTCGGCGTTTTCTGCTTGCTCTCGTCGTCGGTCTACCTGTTCAACGACATCCGCGACCGGGACGCCGACCGGGCGCACCCGAAAAAGCGCCACCGGGCGATCGCGTCGGGGGAGCTCGCTCCGGGCGTCGCGGCAGGGGCGTCGGTCCTCCTCGCGATCGCGGCCCTCGTCGCGGCCTTCGCCCTCACGCCCCGCCTGGGAGGCGTGGCGGCGGCCTACTTCGTCCTCAACCTCGCGTACTCGTTCGGCCTGAAGCGCGTGGTCATCCTCGACGTGATGCTGGTCGCGGCGGGCTTCCTCCTGCGCGCCTGGGCGGGTGCCGCGGTGCTCGACGTGGCGATCTCTCACTGGCTGGTGCTCTGCACGGGCCTTCTCGCGCTCTTCCTGGGGTTCGTGAAGCGGCGGCAGGAGCTCCAGGCGCTCGGAGGGACGGAGGCGACCCGCGCGATCCTGAAGGAGTACTCGCTCGAGTACCTCGACCAGATGATCGCGGTCGTCACCGGGGCGACGGTGGTGGCGTACGCCCTGTACGCCTTCTCCCCGGAGGTCGCGCAGAAGCTGGGCACCCGGACGATCGGCCTGACGATCCCGTTCGTGGTCTTCGGGATCTTCCGCTACCTGTACCTGGTGCACCAGCGCGGGGAGGGGGAAAACCCGACGGCCCTCGTCCTGTCCGACCCCCCGCTCGTGGTCGACATCCTCCTCTGGGGGCTGTCCGTCGTCGTCGCCCTTTACGTCTGGAGGTGACGAAACCGGGCTTTTCTTGACGCGGTCCCGGGCCGTCCTTACGATTTACCCCGCCGCATCGTCCGAAGGATCGGGAGCCCGATGAGCGTTGCACTGCCCGTGACGGCCACGCGCCCGCGCGTCCTCGTCGTCGACGACTCGACGCTGCTGCGCGGCATCCTCCGCGAGGAGCTCGAGGCCGAGGGGTTCGACGTGCACGTCGCCGAGGACGGAGCCGCCGCCCTGGAGAAGGCGGCCGACCTCCGCCCCGACGTCATCCTCCTCGACATCGGGCTGCCCGGCATGAACGGCTACGAGGTCTGCAAGCGGGTGAAATCCGACGCCGCGACGAGCGACATCTCGGTCGTGATGATCACCGCGCTCAACGAGCTCAAGGACAAGCTCGCTGGCTTCGAGGCGGGCGCGGACGACTATCTGACCAAGCCGTTCTTCACGAAGGAGCTGCTCGCCCGCGTGCGCACCAACCTGCGCATGCGCGATTCCGTGATCGCCTCCCGCCGCCTCGGGCAGAGCTACCTCGAGATGCTGGTCGGGATCGGCTCGGCGATCACGTCGCCGTTCAAGGTCGACGACGAGATCGAGATCATTCTCCGGCAGGGGCTCATCTCCGTGCACGCGGTCAAGGGCGCGATGTACCTCCTCGACCCCGACCAGGGGAACCTCGAGGTCCGCGGGACGCTCGGATGCGGCCGCGAGGGGGACCCGAGGCTGGGCGAGCGCTGCCGGATCTCGGACAAGCTCCCCGTGGTCGACGCGTCGGAGGGCGGCCCCCTGGGGATCGGCATCTTCGAGGACGAGCGGCGCCACGTCGTCTTCGTGCCGATGGTCTCGAAGGAGCGCCTCGTGGGGGGGATCGAGATCCACCTCGGCGAGCCGCGGGCGCGGCTGGGGGTGAACGAGCAGAAGCTCCTGTACGCCCTGGCGTCGCAGGCGGCGATCTTCCTCGAGAACGCGCGTCTCGAGCGCGACGTGCGCTCGATGTTCCTCAGCATCATCGTCTCGATGGCCGGGGCGGTCGACGCCAAGGACGCCTACACCCACGGCCACTCGCTGCGCGTGGCCCGCGTGGCGCTCATGGTCGCGCAGGAGCGGGGCCTGCCGCGCCACGAGCTCGAGCCGCTGCTGCTCTCCGCGATCCTCCACGACGTCGGCAAGATCGCGATCCCGGACAACATCCTCAAGAAGCCGGAGCGGCTCAACCGTGAGGAGTTCGAGATCATGAAGGGGCACCCGATCGCGGGGGCCAAGATGCTCCAGCACATCCGGGCGCTCGAGAACGTGATTCCCGGCATCCTCCACCACCACGAGTACTGGAACGGGACCGGCTACCCCCACGCCCTGGCAGGGGAGGCGATCCCGATCCAGGGACGGATCATCCACATCGGCGATGCATTCGACGCGATGACGACCGACCGCGTCTACCGGCGGAAGGTCGGTGTCACCGAGGCGGTCAAGGAGATCGAGGCGAACGCCGGACGCCAGTTCGATCCCGGGCTGGTGGCCGGGCTGCTCGAGGCGGTCCGCACCGGACGGGTTCACGACGACCTCCCGGACCAGACCCCGACGCTCTTCGAGCTGATCGAGCAGATTCGATGACGCCGATGCGCGGACCGAACGAGCGCCGGCGCCTCCTCGCGGTCGACGACAACCGCCTGATCCTCCAGGTCATCGACGATTTCTTCACTCCCCAGGGGTGGGACGCGCTCTGCGTGACCAGCGCGCGCGAGGCGCTGGCCTCGCTCGAGGACGAAACGCCCGACGCGATCGTCTCCGACATCCTCATGCCGGGGATGGACGGCTGGGAATTCCTCGAGGCGGTGCGACGGCGCTCGGCGACCGCGGCGGTGCCGTTCCTCTTCCTGACGATCGAGGCCGAGCTGCCGCACCGGCTGCGCGGCCTCCAGCTCGGCGCCGACGACTACATCACGAAGCCCTTCGCCGTGGAGGAGCTCCACGCGCGCATCGAGCGGCTCCTCGAGCGGAAGGCGGCCCTCGAATCGGCGCGGCGCGGGCGCGAGCCGCTCCTGTCCGGCTCCGTCCGGCAGCTGCCGATCCCCGACCTCCTCCAGATCCTGTCGATCAACGGGCGCGACGGGACGGTCCACGTCGTCCAGGACGAGGACCAGGGCCGCATCGAGTTCGTCTCGGGGCAGATCGTCGACGCGGTCTGCGGCCCGGTCCGCGGCACCAAGGCGCTCTTCCGGCTGCTCGGATGGACCGAGGCGACGTTCCGCGTCGTGCCGCGGATGGGACCCGATCCCGAGTCGTCGATCTCGCTGTCCACGTCGGCGGTGCTGATGGACGGTCTCGTCTCGCTCGATCACTGGATGCGGTGGAAGGAGCTGCTGCCTCCGCTCCACACGCGCCTCGAGCTCTCCCCCGACGCGCGGTCGAAGCTCCACGGGCACCCGCTCACCCCGGCGGAGTTCGACCTGCTCACGCGGGCGAAGTCCGGCGTGTCGGTCGCGGACGCCGTCGAGGGGAGCCCGCATCCGGACGCGGAGGTGGCGGAGGCGGTCTGCACGCTGCTGACCCTGGGGATCGTGCGCGACGTCTCGGCCGACGGCCCCGCGGCGAGCGTTCCCACCCGGATATAATCCCCGGCCGCCCATGGCCGAGCTGCCGTCGATCCTCATGGTGTTCACCGGAGGAACGATCTCGATGACGATCGTTCCGGGCCGGGGAGCCGTCCCGGCCCGCGGCGGGCGGGAGATCCTCGAGAGCGCCCCGCAGCTTGGAGCGCTCGCCCGGATCGTGGCCGAGGACTTCGACCGGCTGCCGGGACCCCACTGGACGCCCGCGCGGATGCTCGATCTCGCGCGGCATCTCGACGCGCGCCTCGCCGACCCGGCGCTGACGGGGGCGGTCGTCACCCACGGGACCGACACGCTCGAGGAGACCGCGTACCTGCTCGACCTCGTGCTCGGGACCGACAAGCCCGTCGTCCTGACCGGCGCCATGAAGACCGCCGATGACGGGATCTGGGACGGGCCGGGAAACCTGATCGCCTCCGCGCGCGCGGTCCTGGCGCTGCGCGGGCGGAGCCTCGGGGTCGCCGTGATGATGGGCGAGACCCTTCACGCGGCGCGGCAGGCCGTCAAGGCGCACACCGAATCGTTCGCGGCGTTTGCCTCGAGCCACGGGGGGCCGCTCGGCGAGCTCGAGGGCGACGGGCTGCATCTCTATGCGGCCCCGACGCGCCGCGAGCGGATCGCCACCGACCGGATCGAGCCCCGCGTGGACGTGGTGACCGCTTACGCCGGCGCCGACGCGCGTCTCATGCGGCACGCGGTCGCCACGGGGGCGCGCGGACTCGTCCTCCAGGCGCTCGGACGCGGAAACGTGCCGCCCGCGATGCTCGAGGGAGTCCGGGAGGCGAGCGGGTCTGGCGTCGTGGTGGTCGTCGCGAGCCGCTGCGCGCACGGGCGCACGGCGCCCGCGTACGGGTACGAGGGGGGCGGTGTCACGCTCGCGGAGGCGGGGGCGATCTTCTCGGGGGATCTGCCGGCCCCGAAGGCGCGCATCAAGCTGATGCTGCTGCTGGGATCGGGGGCGAGCCCGGCCGCGATCCGGGAGTCCTTCGAGCGGCCGGGATGGTGAGCGGGCTCCCCGACCTGCGCTACCTCAAGGGGGTCGGGCCGAAGCGCGCCGAGGCGCTCCGCGAGGAGGGGATCGCCGGGTACGAGGACCTGCTCTACGTCCTGCCCTTCCGCTGGGAGGACCGCCGGGCGTTCGCGTACGTCTCCGAGGTGAAACCCGGCGGACCGCCCGCAACGCTGGCGGTCGAGGTCGTCTCGGCGCGTCTGATCCGCACGCGCCGTCGAAGCTTCACGATCTTCCGGGCGACGCTCGCCGACGAGAGCGGCTCGATCACGGCACTCTTCTTCAACCAGCCGTTCCTGCAGCGCGTCTTCGTTCCCGGAGCCCGGATCGTGGTGTTCGGGGCGGCGAAGCCCGAGAGGAAGGCCGGGAGAAAGACCGGAGGGGTGCTCGTCCTCGAGAATCCCGACTACGAGCGCCTGGCCGACGACGACGATCTTCGGATCCACACGGGGCGCATCGTCCCGGTCTATCGCAAGCTCGGGCCGCTCGGATCGAAGGCCCTGCGCTCGGCGATCGCCGGGGTGCTCGCGGAACTGACCGACGGCGACCTCGGCGAGATCGTTCCGGCGGAGGTCTTGAAGCGTCACGGCCTCCCACCGCGGAAGGAAGCGCTCATCGACGTGCACTTCCCGCCGCCTGCCACCCGGATCGCCGATCTCGAGGCCCGCGCGACGCCCGCGCAGCGCGCGCTCGCCTTCGAGGAGATCTACGTCCTCCAGCTGGCGCTCGCGGAGCGGAGGCGCGGAGCGGAGGCGACGGTGCGGACGGCGCACTACGAGATCGGAGACGCCCTCCGCGCGAAGCTCGCGCACCTGCTGCCGTTCCGGCTGACCGCCGCCCAGCAGCGCGTGCTCCGCGAGATCGGCGCGGACCTTCGCAAGCCGCATCCGATGAACCGGCTCCTCCAGGGAGACGTGGGATCGGGCAAGACGATCGTGGCCCTGCTGACGCTCCTCGTCGCGGTCGAGAACGGCTACCAGGCGGCGCTCATGGCGCCGACCGAGATCCTCGCCGACCAGCACGCCCGCAACGTCCTCAAGATCTTCCGGGATGCGGGGTACCCGGCCGTGGTCTCCGTGCTCACTGGCTCGCAAAGGTCCGCGGCGAGACGGCGCTCGCTCGAGGACATCGCGACCGGACGGGCGCAGCTCGTCGTGGGCACGCACGCGCTGTTCGAGTCGGGGGTGGAGTTCAAACGGCTGGGGCTCGTGGTCGTCGACGAGCAGCACCGGTTCGGCGTCCGCCAGCGCGCGGCGCTCGCGGCGAAGGGGGATCGGCCCGATCTCCTCGTGATGACCGCGACGCCGATCCCGCGCTCGCTGGCGCTGACGATCTACGGCGACCTGGACCTCTCGGTGATCGACGAGCTGCCGCCGGGACGGACGCCGGTGACGACCCTCGTGCGCGCGGAGTCCGACCGCGAGCGCGTCTATTCCGGGATCCGGAAGGAGGTCGCGGCAGGCCGGCAGGTCTACGTCGTGGTCCCGCTCGTCGAGGAGACGGCCACCTCCGACCTCAAGGCCGCGACCGCGTTCGCCGCGCACCTGCGCAAGCACGTGTTTCCGAAGCTCGCGATCGGCCTCCTTCATGGGCGCCTCAAGAGCGAGGAGAAGGATCGCGTCATGGCGGAGTTCGTTCGCGGAGCGATCCAGATCCTGGTGGCGACCACCGTCGTGGAGGTCGGCGTGGACGTCCCGAACGCGACCGTGATGGTGATCGAGCACGCGGAGCGATTCGGGCTGTCGCAGCTCCATCAGCTTCGCGGCCGCGTCGGGCGCGGTGCCGCGCGTTCGTATTGCGTGCTGATGGAAGGGGCGGAGAGCGACAGCCAGGCGGCGCGGGCGCGGTTGAGGACGATGGAGAAGGTCCGCGACGGGTTCGCCATCGCCGAGAAGGATCTCGAGCTGCGCGGCCCCGGCGCCGTGTTCGGGACGCACCAGCACGGCCTGACCGACCTGCAATTCCTCGGCGTGATACTGCGCGACCCGGGCCTGCTCGAGGACGCGCGCGAGGCCGCCGTTGCGACGGCCAAGGCCGGAAACGCCCGGCAGATCCTAGACGGGCTGACCGGGCCTTGGCGGAGGCGGCTCGCGCTGGGGGACGTGCTCTAGGGTCGGCGACGCTAGGGCGGGGTGCAGGCATCCCCGATGCCGTCGTGGTTCGAGTCCGTCTGATCCGGGTTCGGGACGTCGGGGCAGTTGTCGCAGGCGTCGCCGACGCCGTCTCCATCCACGTCCGCCTGATCCGGATTCGAGAGCGCCGGGCAATTGTCGCAGGCGTCCCCCCGGCCGTCGCCATCGGCGTCGAGCTGACTCGGGTTCGGTACGGCCGGGCAGTTGTCGTCGGAGTCTTGGATCCCGTCGCCGTCCGTGTCAGCCGAGCCGAGCGAGGCGCACGGGGAGCCGAACGGGCGCGGCCCGCTCCCATCCCCGCCGTCGTCGGCCCCGCAGCTGTTCCGTTCGACGACGAGGTAGTAGTACAGCGTGTCCGGCGGCGGGATCGCGGCGTCGTCGAACGATGTCGAGACCAGGGCCGGTGCGAGGCACTGGTGGTTGTACGCAAACGGAGACCCGGCCGCGACGGAGCCGCGATAGACCGCGCTGACGTGCCCCTGGAAGGACGGATTCCAGCGCACCGTCGTCCGGTTCGCGTCGAGGTGGACGCCGGTCGTGGCGCTGGGCGTCGTCCACGTGCCCCGGGCGTCGGGGGCACAATCGAGGCCGTTGGCGACCGTGTCGCCGTCGCGGTCGGGATCGCACACGTCCCCGATCCCATCGCCGTCCTCGTCGCGCTGGTCGGCGTTCGGCGTCGTCGGGCAGTTGTCGACGTTTCCGCACACGCCGTCGCCGTCGATGTCGTTCAGGGGATCCAGGGGGCAAGCGTCGCAGGCATCCCCGAGCCCGTCGCCGTCCGTGTCGGTCTGGCTCGCGTTCGCAACGTTGGGGCAGTTGTCGCAGGCGTCGCCCTTGCCGTCGCCGTCCGTGTCGGTCTGGCTCGCGTTCGCAACGTTGGGGCAGTTGTCGCAGGCGTCCCCGAGCCCGTCGCCGTCCGAGTCAGACTGGCTCGCATTGGCGACCGCGGGGCAATTGTCGCAGGCGTCGCCCTTGCCGTCGTGGTCGGAATCGGACTGGCTCGGGTTCGCGATCGTGGGGCAGTTGTCGCAGGCGTCACCCTTGCCGTCTCCGTCCGCGTCGGCCTGGCTCGCGTTGGCGATCGCGGGGCAGTTGTCACAGGCGTCGCCGAGTCCGTCGGCGTCGGTGTCCGTCTGGGAGGCGTTCGCGACGGTCGGGCAGTTGTCGCAGGCGTCGCCCTTGCCGTCTCCGTCCGTGTCGGTCTGGCTCGCGTTCGCAACGTTGGGGCAGTTGTCGCAGACGTCGCCCCGCCCGTCGGCGTCGCCATCGGCCTGGCTCGGGTTCGCGATCGTGGGGCAGTTGTCGCAGGCGTCACCCTTGCCGTCTCCGTCCGTGTCGGCCTGGCTCGCGTTGGCCGTGGTGGGGCAGTTGTCGCAGACGTCACCCGTGCCGTCTCCGTCCGCGTCGGCCTGGCTCGCGTTGGCGATCGCGGGGCAGTTGTCACAGGCGTCGCCGAGGCCGTCGGCGTCGGTGTCGGTCTGGGAGGCGTTCGCGACGGTTGGGCAGTTGTCGCAGACGTCCCCCCGGCCGTCGGCGTCGGCGTCGGCCTGGTTCGCGTTCGCGACTGTCGGACAGTTGTCGCAGGCGTCCCCCGTGCCGTCTCCGTCGCCGTCGGCCTGGTTCGCGTTCGCGACCGTCGGACAGTTGTCGCAGGCGTCGCCAAGTCCGTCGCCGTCGGTGTCCGTCTGGCTTGCGTTGGCGACGGCGGGGCAGTTATCGCAGACGTCGCCCCGCCCGTCGGAGTCGGAGTCCGTCTGGCTTGCGTTGGCCACGGTGGGGCAGTTGTCGCAGGCGTCGCCAAGTCCGTCGCCGTCGGTGTCGGTCTGGCTTGCGTTGGCCACGGTGGGGCAGTTGTCGCAGACGTCTCCCTTGCCGTCGCCGTCGGCATCGGCCTGATCCGCGTTGGCGATCGTGGGGCAGTTGTCGCAGGCGTCTCCCTTGCCGTCGCCGTCGGCATCGGCCTGATCCGGGTTCGGAACCGTCGGACAGTTGTCGTTCGCGTCGATGACGCCGTCGCCGTCGGTGTCGGGGGGCGGGGTGATCTTGAGATCGTACGATCCGTACTTGATGTTGTTTCCCACGCGGGAGACCTTGATCGAGTAAGTTCCGGTGCTCGGCGCCGTCCAGGTGATCAACGACGACGGATCCCCGGTCGCGCGGTTGTCGTTCGACGCGAGCTGGTTGGCGGACGCGTCGAAGAGGGTGAGCTTGGTGTCGCACGCGGAGAGGAGATTCGTCGTCTCGATCGTGTACTGGTAGTTCACGGTCGCCGGGAACGAGAACCAATCGACATCGGTCGCGCCGCCTCCCGAGTGGTCACCGTCCGGGTCGGTGAAGAACGTCGCGTGGATGAGCGAGCCGTCCGCAGGCACCGGGCTCGCGGTCGCCTGCGTGTCGTTGGGCTCGTAGGCGTCCGGGTAGAAATAGATCTGCACCCCGTCCGAGAAGATCGATTTCATCCCGGGGAAGTCGCCGTTGGCGACGGGGGACTCGAACCAGGCGTCCCAGAAGTCCTCGGCGGTGATGTACGAACGTCCCGGGAGACCCTCCGTCATGACCTTCCACTCGTCCGCGTCGGCGCGCGCGAGCGTGTCGACGGGGGCGTCGTCCTGGCCCGGCGTGAAGTCGTCGGTATTCGCGTCGTCCGTGATGTCCCAGAGCGCCGTGTAGATCGCGACCTCGCCGGTGTCTCCGCTGCACGCGTACTGGGACTCGGTCTCGAGGTCGAACCAGAGGGCGAGGTGCCCGGGGCCGGCGCCGCCATCGGTCTTCACGTAGACGTTCGGGTGGTGGAAGCCGAAGTGCCGGGAGATATTTCCGCCGAAGAAGCTCGCGTGCCCCTCGTCCCAGGCGAGGCGGGGGTCCTGGTGGCAGTCCGACAGCGAGTGGGATCCGCCCGGCGTGCTCGTCGCCGAGTAATTCCAGACCGCGAAGTGTCCGTACTCGTGCAGGATCGTCGTGTCGTCGTACGCCCCCGTGTCGCGTACGGCCATCGTCGTCGTGCTCGTCAGCGAGCTGGCGACGCCGCCGTCGATCTGCCACTTGATCGTCAGCTGATGGTGGGTGTCGGGTCTCGCGCCTTGCAGGAAGGCCATGTAGTCGGATCCGAGGACCCCCATGTCGTACAGGTTGAACGCCTCGCCCCCCGCGCCGATCTCCGCGACGAGCGATCCGAAGGCGACGTCCGTGCTCGAAGTGTGTCCGGTGATCGTCGGCGTCGCGATCGCGTAGACCGTCGAGGACACGTTGACGACCTTGAGGAAGAGGGTTGGGGTCTTCGTGGAGCTTGTCAGGACGCGCAGGTAGATATCGCGGGTGTTCGAATCGGACACCGTGAACGAGAAACTCCCGGATGCGTCGGTGGCAACCGATCCGATGACCTTTCCGCTAGTCGCGTCGACCACCTGCACGTCGACGTAGCGAGCGGGCTTGAGCGGCTCGACGCCGGTGAATCCCGTCTCGTCGAATTCGCGGTCGCGGTACGACACGGTGCCGCTGGCGGTCCAGTTCGCCGATGCGGTCCCGAAGGTGGCGGCGAGGAACAGGGCGGCGACGACCCGACATGCGCCGCGGCCTGCCCCTCGGCGGATCAAGGGATCCGCTCCGCGCGCCCGGCGGGGAACTCGGCCGCGCCGTTCCGGATCACGGGAGCGACCCCGGGCGTGCCGACGGGTACGCCGACGCCCTCGTGCACGTGAACGCTCCCGAGCAGGGCGTCGAGGCCGAACGCGAGGACCCCGCCTCCGGTCGCGGGAGGATCCACCGCGAGGTCGAGCACGAGCGTCGTCCCCGCAGGGAGGTCGCCCAGCGCGAGCCCGGCGGACGGCCAGGTGCCCGGGACGGCGCCGGCAAGAGGGGAGCCTTCGAGGCGCCGCGCGGAAACGAGGCGGACCGCCGCGGCCGGCGGGACGGAGGCGCCCAGGCGGATCGCCTGAAGCGGCGTCTGAAGGGTCAGCGTGAGGCGCAACTCCGGAGCGGCACCGGCCTCTTCCGGCGCCGACCACTCGTAACGGAACGCGACGCGTCCGTCAGGCTCGCGGGCCACTACCTTCGCTGCGAGCAGGCAGCACACGATGCCCACGGTCGTAAGACCCCGAAGGCGGTGCATTGGCTCCCCAGCTGGCTTCAACCCGGCGCGACCGCCGGCTCCCCACCTGCCGCGGGTGTCCGGTCCGCGGCAGCGCCGTTAATCTACTTCGAACGGGCCGAATCCGGGGATGTATTTCGGGCTGGGGAACGAGGGAGAGCGGCCGGTCCGGCTAGCCGCCCTGCATCATCATCAGGAAGTCCTCGTTCGACTTGGACTTGGACATCTTGTCGATGAGGAGCTCCATCGCCTCCACCGGCGACATCTGATTGAGGATCTTGCGCAGAATCCAGACCTTGTTGAGCTGCTCCTTGGCGAGCAGCAGCTCTTCCTTGCGCGTGCCGGAGGCCTCGATGTTGATCGAGGGGAAGACCCGGCGGTCGGTGAGCTTCCGGTCGAGGTGGAGTTCCATGTTCCCGGTTCCCTTGAACTCCTCGAAGATCACGTCGTCCATGCGGGAGCCGGTGTCGATGAGGGCCGTCGCCATGATGGTCAGGGACCCGCCCTCTTCGACGTTGCGCGCCGCGCCGAAGAAGCGCTTCGGGCGCTGGAGGGCGTTGGCGTCGAGCCCGCCGGAGAGGACCTTGCCGGAGGGAGGCTGCACGGTGTTGTAGGCGCGGGCCAGCCGCGTGATCGAGTCGAGGAGGATGACCACGTCCTTCTTGTGCTCGACCAGGCGCTTGGCCTTCTCGATGACCATCTCGGCGACGTGGACGTGCTGCTGGGCCGGCTCGTCGAAGGTCGACGCCACGACCTCGCCCTGGACCGAGCGCTGCATGTCCGTGACCTCTTCGGGGCGCTCGTCGATCAGCAGGACGATCAGGTAGACCTCGGGGTGGTTCCGGGTGACCGAGTTGGCAATCGACTGCAGCAGCATCGTCTTCCCGGTGCGCGGCGGGGCGACGATGAGCCCGCGCTGCCCCTTTCCGATCGGGGTCAGCAGGTCCATGATCCGCCCGGCGACCGCGTCGGGCGCCGTTTCGAGCTTGAGCTTCTCCTGCGGGTAGAGGGGCGTCAGGTTGTCGAAGAAGATCCGGTCGCGCAGGCGCTCGGGGTCGTCGAAGTTGACGGCGAGCACCTTGATCAGCGCGAAGTAGTTCTCGTCCTCCTTCGGGGGGCGGACTTGCCCCGAGACGGTGTCCCCGGTGACGAGCCCGAAGCGCTTGATCTGCGACGGGGAGACGTAGATGTCGTCGGGTCCGGGAAGGTAGTTGTAGTCCGGATGCCTCAGGAACCCGTACCCGTCCTGCAGGACCTGGAGCACACCCTCGGCGAAGACCAGACCGCTCTTCTCCGACTGCGCCTTCATGATCTCGAAGACGAGGTCCTGCTTGCGCATCCCCGCGGCACCCTCGACCCCCAGGCCGTGCGCGGCGTCGGCGAGCTGCTGGCTCGTCATCTTGTAGAGCGAGTTCAGGTCGACCGAGCCTTCGCCGCCGGGGGTGCCCCCGCCCTCGGGGCCGTCGAGCATGTCCACCGCCTCGTCGATCGGCACGTCGGCGGGGAACGGCGGCCGCTGCTCGTTGGGGAGGCCGGAATGGCGGCGGCGATTGCCGCCTCGGTCGTGGCCTCCGTGGCCGCGGCGGCCGCGGGGACGTCCTTCGGACATATGGACCTCTCGGGTGGGATGTTCTTCCAGAAGTTTCTGCGGCGCAACGACTATACCATCGGGCTTCTCGGGGCGTCCATCCCCGCAGTGTAGACTCCCGCCGTGCTGTCCCGTCGCGATGCGGCTGCCGCGGCCGTGCTCTTCGTACTGGTGGCGGCGACCTTCGCGCCCGCCCTGCGCAACGGCTTCGCGGACATCGACGACCCCGAATACGTCACGGAAAACGCGCACGTGCGCGCGGGCCTGAGCCTTCCGGGATTCGCCTGGGCGGCGGGGACGACCGCGGCCGCCAACTGGCATCCGCTGACCTGGGTGTCGCACATGGCGGACGTCTCGCTGTTCGGCCTCGACCCGCGCGGCCATCACGCCACCAGCGTCGGGCTGCACGCGGCCGCCACCGCCCTCTTCTACCTGGCGCTGTCGGGGATGACGGGCCGCACGGGCGCGTCGTTCTTCGCCGCGGCGCTGTTCGGCGTCCACCCGCTGCGCGTCGAGTCGGTCGCCTGGGTCGCCGAGCGCAAGGACGTCCTCTCGGTGGCCTTCGCGATGGCGACCCTGCTCGCTTATGCCGCGTACGCGAGAAGGCCCGCGCCGCGCCGCCTGGCCGCCGTCTCCCTCCTCTACCTGTGCGGCCTGCTCGCGAAACCGATGCTCGTCACGCTCCCGCTCGCGCTGCTCCTCCTCGACGCCTGGCCGCTCGGACGCCTGCGCCGCCCTTCGGATCTCGGAGCGCTCCTGCGCGAGAAGACCCCGCTCCTCCTCCTGGCCGCGGCCTCGTGCGTCGCGACGCTGACGGCCCAGAGCCACGGCCGTGCCGTGGCGTCCCTCGAGGTGCTCCCGCTCGCGACGCGCCTCGCCAACGCCGCGGTCAGCGTGCTCGTCTATCTTGGACAGCTCGCCTGGCCCTCGAAGCTGGCATTCTTCTACCCGCACGCGGCCTACACCGGAGCACCCGACCTGGCCCCGTGGCGAGTGGCCGCAGCAGTCGTCGTCATCGCCGCTCTGTCCGCGATCGCGTGGCGGCAGCGCTGCGGACGGCCGTACCTCGCGGTCGGCTGGGCCTGGTACCTGATCGCGCTCGTGCCGGTCCTGGGGATCGTCCAGGTCGGAGCCCAGGCTCACGCCGATCGATACACGTACCTGCCGTCGGTGGGCCCGGTGATCGCGGCGGTCTGGGCGCTCGACGAGACGGCGCTCCGCCGCGGAGAGACGGCCCTGCGCGCGGCCGCGGTCGCCGGAGCGATCGCCGTGGCGGCCCTGTGCGCCGTGACGGTCCGGGACGTGGGCCTCTGGCGGGAGCCCCGCACGCTCTACGAGCATGCGCTCGCCGTGACCGAGCGGAATTACGTCGCGCACAACAACCTCGGGACGATCCTCGCGAAGGAGGGGAAGCTCGCGGAAGCCCAGGCGCACTTCGAGCAAGCGGTTCGCGTCTGCCCCGGGTACGCGGAGGGGGAGGACAATCTCGGAACCTGCCTGCTGAAGGCCGGGCGCGCGCGGGAGGCGATCGCGCATTTCGAGGCGGCGGCGGCTTCTGCCCCGCTCGAGCCGATGATCCACAACAATCTCGGGAATGCGCTGATCGCCGCCGGCTCGGCCGGCGACGGGATGAAGGAGCTCGGCGAGGCGATCCGCCTCGACCCGGCGTACGCGACCGCGCACTTCAACTTGGCCATGGCGCTGGCACGAGCGGGGCACGCGGACGAGGCGCTCGAGCACTTCGACGCGGCGATCCGGTACGCCCCCGACCAGGCGGAGGCGTGGGCGAACCGCGGCCTGCTGCGCGCCACGCTCGGGCGCAAGCAGGAGGCGGCGTCCGATTACCGCGAGGCCCTGCGCCTCCGGCCGGGCTGGCCGGACGTCGAGCGGGCGCTTCGCGCGACGGAGGAGTGATGGCGCAGAGGATCGGGGTGGTGCTTGCGGGAGGACTGGGGCGCCGGCTCGGCAAGCCGAAGGGGGACGTCGTCCTCGGCGGCAGCACGCTCGCCGATCGCGCCGCCCGCGCGCTCAAGCCGCTATGCGGCAGCGTGATCGTGAGCATCGCGCGGGGCGCGATCAGCCCCGCGCAGGGATTCCCGTCGGTGGAGGACCGCGTCGCCTCCGCCGGGCCGCTCGCGGGGATCGCGGCGGCGTTCGCTTCGACGGGGCGCGCCGATCTCCTCGTGCTCGCCTGCGATTACCCCGCGGTCGGACCGAGCTTCCTGCGGTCGCTCGTGGCCGCGTCGGAAGGTCCCGAGGACCTGGTCTTCCCGGTCGATGCTCACGGCCGCGACCACCCGCTCGTCGGGCTCTGGCGGCGCAGCGCCGAGCCGGCCGTCACCGCGGCGCTCGCCGGCAAGGCCTACAAGGTCGCCGCGTTGTTTCCCGACCTGTCGGTGCGGCGCCTGCCCGCGGCGATCTTCCCGAACTTCGATCTCGCGCACGTCTTGAGGAACGTCAACTGGGCGGCCGACCTCGAGGAATTCGCCTAGGACGTCTCAGGCGGACAGCCGGTCGAGCACCTCGGCGAGCGCGCCGTAGAAGCGCCCCACGGAAGGGACGCTCACGCGCTCGTCAGGGGAGTGCGCCCCCTCGATCTGCGGTCCGAAGGAGACCATGTCGAGACCGGGGACCTTCTCGCCGAGCAGGCCGCACTCGAGACCGGCGTGGATCGCGGTGACCCCGGGCTCCTTCTCCCAGCGCCGGCGGTAGACGTCGCGGACGACCGCCAGGGCCTTCGAGAGCATGTTCGGCTTCCATCCCGGGTACCCGTCCTTCGGGGTGACGGTGCCTCCGGCGAGCGCCGCCGCGGCGCGAACCGACGCCACGACCGCGCGCAGCGTCGGGGCGACGCTCGAGCGGCTCGAGGTGACGACCCGGACCGAATCGTCGGCGGAGACGACGACCGCGAGGTTGTTCGACGTCTCGACGAGCCCGGGGATGTCGGGGCTCATCGCGAGAACCCCGTGCGGGAGCGCCATCATCAGGCGCACGAGGCGGTCGGAGTCGGCGGGGGAGAGCACGCGGCGCGGCGCGTCGTGCGGGCTCACCTCGATCTCGAGCCCGTCGTCGATCCGGGCGAGCTCGATCCGGAACGCCGCCGTCATCTCGCGCGCGGTCGCCTCGAGCCGCGTCCGCGCCGCGGCGTCCACCGCGACGATGGCCTCGGCCTCACGCGGGATCGCGTTGTGCTTCGAGCCGCCGGCGATCGAGCCGATCGCGCAGGGGATGCGCGCGTCGGAAGCCGCTTGGAGGATCCGCGCGAGCAGCTTGAGCGCGTTCCCGCGATTCTCTACGATGTTGAGGCCGGAATGCCCGCCGCGCAGCCCGCGGATCGCCAGGCGCGCGCCGGCGCTGCCTGCGGGGGCCGTGCGTGTGACCGCGAGGTCGATCAGCGAGTCCTCCCCGCCGGCGCAGCCGACGTAGATCACGCCGTCCTCCTCGGAGTCGAGATTGAGGAGAACGCGCCCGGTCACGATCGAAGGATCGAGGTCCTTGGCGCCTGTCAGGCCCGTCTCCTCGTCCACCGTGAAGAGCAGCTCGAGGGGGCCGTGCGCGATGCCGGCATCGGTCGCGACCGCGAGGGCTGCGGCGACTCCGATCCCGTTGTCGGCGCCGAGCGTCGTGCCGGTCGCGCTGACCCAGTCCCCCGAGAGGCGGGGCCGGATCGGGTCGCGATCGAAGTCGTGCGTCACGTCCCTGTTCTTCTCGCAAACCATGTCGAGGTGTGTCTGGAGGATCACCACCGGAGCCGCCTCGCGGCCGGGGGAGGCGGGGACCGCGAGCACGACGTTGCCGCGCGCGTCCTGCCGAACCACGGCCCCCGCGGCGCGCCCGGTCGCGATCACGAACGCGGCGGCCTTCTCCTCGTGCCCCGAGGGCCGCGGGATCGCGGCGAGGCTTCCGAAGTGGCGCCAGAGGTGCGCGGGGGCGAGACCGGACAGAGGGTCGCTCATGAGGTCCTCCTCGGGGGAAGCGGGCACAGTACCACCGGCGCCGGGACGGCCTGAGACATAATCCGCGCGTGCCGCAACGGAAGCTCACGCACGTCGACGCGAAGGGGGCCGCGCGGATGGTCGACGTCGGCGCCAAGCCGCCCACCGCGCGCTCGGCGCAAGCCGGCGGCGAGATCCGTTTCTCGAAGGAAGCGTTCGCGCTCCTTTCGGGCAACCGGCTCGCCAAGGGGGACGCGCTGGCGGTCGCGCGTCTGGCGGGGATCCAGGCCGGGAAGCGCACCGCGGAGTGGATCCCGCTCTGCCACGTCGTGCCGCTCGATCATCTCGACGTGGCCATCCGGCTCGACGCCCGCCGCAGGACGGCCGTCGTGACCGCGTCGGCCGCGGCGCGCTGGTCGACCGGTGTCGAGATGGAGGCCCTCGTGGCCGTCGCGGCGGCGCTGCTCGCGCTGTACGACATGGCGAAGGCGGTGGACCGGGGGGCGACGATCGGCGCGATCGGCGTCCTCGCCAAACGCGGAGGCCGGTCGGGCGTCTGGACCCGGACGCGCCGGAGGACGTAGGCCGGCTGCTAGGATGGGGCCGGGAGGATACGCATGAAAGCCCTGACATCGGCGGCGGTCGTTGTCGCGTTGACGCTCGTCCCGTCGTTCCCGGCGCGCGCCGAGTTGTTCAGCAAGGCGTACGAGTTCAAGAAGAACACGGTCCTCCAGGTCGGCACGATGCTCGAGCACGGACTGCGCCTCGACTCGATCGAGTTCATCGTCGCGGGGGACGACGGCTCGCCCTCGGGTCTGTTCGACACCCCCAAGGTGAAGATCGCGATCTCGAACATCGGGGAGAAGTCGGTGAAGGTCGCGATCTCTCTCGCGGTCACCGACGAGGCAAACCGGCTCGTGGGAGTTGCGAGCGGCGGGACGAAGCTGTTTCCGCTCCGCGCCGACCGCCAGATGACCTACTCGCTCGACTTCGACGGCGCCAACTCGCAGCTTGCGACGGGAACCGCCTTCCGCATCACGATCGAGGCGAAGTAGCCCCCCCGGCGGCTGTCCGCCGCAGGGGACAGCACTCGCCGGCGCGAGTACGACCGTGTAATCGCTCTCCCGATCGAGGCTCGGCAACGGCCGCGCGGCCGCGTCTTTGTGCGGACACCGCGGCGGCACGCAGCGTGCAATCTCATCCGGGCGACCCTAGATTCGCAGCCGGGCCACGCCACCTTTGGAGGCCCAGGGAGGAGCCGCCGTGAAGACCGTCCTTCTCGTCGCAACGCTCGCCGTGCTGACCCCAGCGTCGTACGCCGGAGTCGACGTGTCGTTCGGAGCGAACGTCCCCGTCGGCGACGACGGTCACCTGTTCTTCAACATCTCGTCGCACTACTTCGACCGCGAGCCGGCGGTCGTGCAGACGTGGGCTCCGCGATACTCGAATCCCGACGACTTCGCGGTGTCGATGTGGATCGCGCAGCGCTCGGGCCGTTCCCCCGATTTCGTCTTCTCGCTGCGCCACAGCGGCATGCCCTGGATCGACGTGGGCGCGCGCTGCGGCGTCCCGGCCGAGGCCTGGTACGTCCCCGTGCCGGCCGAGCGTGTGGCACCCCCTTACGGCCACGCCTACGGCTACTGGGCGAAGCACAACGCCGATCCGCACTACGCGATCCGCTTCAACGACCACGACGCCCGCGACCTCGTGGCGATGCGCATGGCGCACGAGTACTACGGCGTCTCGCCGGAGGTCGCGATGCAGTGGCGGCACTCAGACGGCAACATCCAGACGATGATGGCCCGCCGGTATCGCGACCGGCACGAGCACGAGGGCGGCGATCACGACGCCCAGGGACACGATCAGGATCACGGCCACGGCCACGGCCATGGAAACGGTCACGGCCATGACAAGGATCACGGGCACGAGGGTAACGACCACTGACCGCGGAGTGAACCGGGTCCGGTAAACCGGGCTCGTCGGGGCTCGAGGACGGGGGTGGCGGTGACGCCTAGAACATCCCCTCCTCGAGCAGTCCTTTCTCCCTGAGCCAATCCGGGTTGAGCTTCGAGAGGTAGCGCTCCCCGGAATCCGGGAACAGCGTCACGATCAAGGCGCCGGCCGGGGCCCTCGCGGCGACCAGGCGCGCCCCGGCGGCGGCCGCCCCCGAGGACGAGCCGACGAAGATCGCCTCCTTGCGGGCGAGCTCGAACACCGCGCGATACGCCGAGCGGTCGTCGACGGGGACGATCTCGTCGATCGTGTCCCACCAGACGGTGGAGGGCAGGAAGTCCTCGCCGATGCCGTCGATCAGGTACTGGTGGATCTGCTCGGCGGGGGGGAGCGTCCCGTGCTCCTTGTAGTAGGTGTAGACGCTTCCGACCGTGTCGATCCCGACGACGCGGATCGCGGGGTTCTTCTCCTTCAGGTACCGCGCGGCCCCGCCGATCGTCCCCCCGGTGCCGACGCCGGCGACCCAGTGCGTGATCTTCCCCTCCGTCTGCTCCCAGATCTCGGGCCCGGTCGTCCGGTAGTGCGCCTCGGGGTTCGCCGGGTTGTAGTACTGGTACGGCAGGTACGCGCCGCGCTCGTCGCGGATCCGCTCGGCCACCTTGTAGTACGACCGCGGATCGTCGGCGGCCACGTTCGTGGGGCAGGTGATCACCTCGGCGCCGAAGGCGCGCAGGAGCGACACCTTCTCCTTCGGGATCTTGTCGGGAGCGGTGCACACGAGCTTGTACCCGCGGATCGCCGCCGCCATCGCGAGCGCGACGCCGGTGTTTCCCGAGGTCGGCTCGACGACGGTCCCTCCCGGGCGCAACCGCCCGTCCTTCTCGCCGGCCTCGATCAGCGCGAGCCCGATGCGGTCCTTCACCGACGATCCGGGATTGAACGATTCGATCTTCGCCGCGATCGCGGCGCCTTCGGGGTGGAAGCGCCTGAGGCGGACGAGCGGCGTGTTCCCGAGCGTGTCGAGGATCGAGTCGTGGATCGGCATGGTCTTCCCGGCGCGAATGATACCCTCACCCCCCAATTCCGAGCGGAGGGTTCGGTGGCTTCGAAGGCAAAAACGCGGCGGAGCGCGCGCCCGGGATTCGCCACGCGCGCGATCCACGCGGGGCAGCACGTCGACCCGACGACCGGCGCCGTGATGCAGCCGATCTACCAGGTGTCCACCTACCGGCAGCCGGCGCTGGGGGCGGGGTGGAAGTACGACTACGCGCGCACGATCAACCCGACGCGCGAGGCCCTGGAGCGCGCCCTCGCCGATCTCGACGGGGGACTCGAGGCACGCTGCTTCGCGTCGGGGATGTCCGCGATCGCGGCCGCGATGAATCTCCTCCGCTCCGGCGATCACGTCATCGTCTCGCGGAACGTCTACGGAGGGACGTATCGGCTGTTCGAGGGGCTCCTGCGGCAGTTCGGTCTCGCCTTCAGCTGGGTGGACACCTCGAACCTCCGGAACGTCGAGGCCGCGCTCCGGCCCGAGACCCGCATGCTCTACGTGGAGACTCCGACGAACCCGGTCCTCGGCCTGACCGATCTCGCGCAGGCCGGGCGCCTGGCGCGGAAGGCCAAGCTCCGCCTCGTCGTCGACAACACGTTCATGACCTCGTACTTCCAGCGGCCGCTGGCCCTGGGCGCGGACGTGGTCGTCTATTCGACGACGAAGTTCCTGAACGGCCACAGCGACAGCGTGGGCGGCGCGGTGATCACCGCGCGCGAGGAGGACGCGCGGCGGATCCAGTGGATCCAGAACTCGGTCGGCGCGATCCTCTCGCCGATGGACTCGTTCCTCGTTCTGCGCGGCCTCAAGACGCTTCCGGTGCGGATGGAGCGGCACGACGCGAGCGGGCGGGAGGTCGCGGCGTGGCTTTCGAGGCATCGCAAGGTGCGCACGGTCCACTATCCGGGTCTTCCGACGCATCCACAGCATGCGCTCGCGAAGAGACAGATGAGCGGGTTCGGCGGGATGATCAGCTTCGACGTCGGATCGCTCGCGACGGCGAAGCGGTTGCTCAAGCGCGTCGAGATCTGCGCGCTCGCGGAGAGCCTCGGAGGCGTCGAGACGCTGATCTCGCACCCGGCGTCGATGACCCACGGCTCGGTGCCGCGCGAGGAGCGTCAGAAGATCGGCGTGACCGACGCGCTCGTCCGCATCTCCGTCGGCCTCGAGGATCCCGCCGACCTGATCGCCGACCTCGACCGGGCGCTCTCGGCCTAGCGCACGCTCTCGTCGATCCAGGCGAGGTAGGCGGGATCGCCCTCGGCGATCCGCAGGAGCACGACCTCGGGCAGCTCGTAGGAGTGAAGCTCCCGGATCGCTTGGCGGACGGACTCGAACCGCTCGGCGCGCGTCTTGACGACGAGCAGGCATTCGTCGTCGGTCCGCACCTCGCCCTTCCAGCGGTAGGTCGAGTGGACCCCGGGAACGACGTTCACGCAGGCGGCGAGGCCCCTATCCACGAGGCCCCGGGCGATACGATCGGCCTCGGCGACATCGCCGGCGGTGCTCAGGATGATGGCGTGATCGAAGAGCACCGGCCGAGTCTATCACGATGAATCTTTTGCACTTGTAGACGGTGCACCCATAAGCTATAGTCGCGCCGCGCCTGAGTCAGGGGGGTCTCCCCTCGAACGCATAGTCACACGATCGACTAGAGCATAGGAGCCTGACCCCGTTGGACGCCTCAAACGCCTCCGGCCGGATCAAGGACATCGTCGCCCGCGAGGTGCTCGACTCCCGCGGCAACCCCACCGTCGAGGTCGACGTACTGCTCGAGGGAGGCGTGCTCGGCCGCGCGGCGGTGCCCTCCGGGGCCTCGACCGGCTCGCGCGAGGCGCTCGAGCTGCGCGACGGCGACGCCAAGCGCTACGCGGGGAAGGGGGTCCTGAAGGCGATCGAGCACATCGAGCGCGTGATCGCTCCGGCCGTCATCGGGTTCGAGGCGGTGAACCAGGTCTTCCTCGACGAGACGATGAAGGACCTCGACGGGACGCCGAACAAGTCGAAGCTCGGCGCCAACGCGACGCTCGCGGTCTCGATGGCCTCGGCGCGAGCGGCCGCCGACCTGCTCGGGATGCCGCTCTACCGCTACCTCGGCGGCGCGAACACGAAGGTCCTGCCCGTCCCGCTGATGAACGTCTTGAACGGCGGCGCGCACGCGGACAACAACGTCGACGTGCAGGAGTTCATGATCGCGCCGGTCGGCTTCGATACGTTCAACCGCGCGCTGCGCGCCGGGGTCGAGTGCTATCACGCCCTGAAGAGCGTGCTGAAGTCGAAGAAGCTCTCGACTGCGGTCGGCGACGAGGGCGGCTTCGCGCCGAACCTCGCCTCGAACGAGCAGGCGCTCGAGGTGCTCGTCGAGGCGATCAAGAAAGCCGGATACAAGCCGGGGAAGGACGTGGCGCTAGCGCTCGACGTCGCCGCCTCCGAGTTCTACGAGAAGGGCAGCTACGTCCTCGAAGCCGAGAAGCAGCCGAACAAGTCCGGCCCCGAGCTGATCAAGATCTACGAGCGCTGGTGCAAGGAGTACCCGGTCGTCTCGATCGAGGACGGGATGGCGGAAGGGGACTGGACGGGCTGGAAGGGGATCACCGAGGCGCTCGCCGGGAAGATCCAGCTCGTCGGCGACGACCTGTTCGTGACCAACACCGAGATCCTGGCGAAGGGGATCGCGCAGCGGATCGCGAACAGCGTGCTGATCAAGGTGAACCAGATCGGGACGCTCACCGAGACGCTCGACTGCATCCAGATGGCCCACCGGGCCGGGTACTCGTGCATCGCCTCGCACCGCTCCGGCGAGACCGAGGACGCGCTGATCTCGGATCTCGCCGTGGCGCTCAACCTCGGGCAGATCAAGACCGGCGCTCCGGCCCGCGGCGAGCGGACCGCGAAGTACAACCAGCTCCTCCGGATCGAGGAGGAGCTCGGCGACGACGCGCGCTACGCCGGCTGGAGCGCGTTCCCGCGCGCGCGCGCCTAGAGGCCGACCGGAGACGATGGGCGTCGTAATCCGCTTCCCGCGACGGAAAGGCCGTGGCGCCGCCAACGAGCGCCCGCTGTTTCCGGGATGGGAGCAGCGCGACGCCAAGCCGGACGCAAACCGCACCTCGGGCACCGACGCGCGCAAGCACGTATTCCGCTCGGACGCTCTCGTCGACGATCTTCCGCGCCCCGGCGTCGCCCCCGACCCCACGATCGAGCGCCGCCGCCGCAGGATCCGCCGGAGCGTGATCATGGCCTGCTGTGCCGTGTTCGTTCTCGGACTGGTGGTCTCGCTCTTCGCGCGGGAGGGCGTCATGGACGTGCGGCGGCAGCGGCGCGCGTACGCGTTGCTCAAAGATGAAGTCGCCGCCGATCAGGATCGCGTGCAGGCGCTCAAGCAGCGCGTCGACGACCTCGTGCACGACCCCACCGCCGTCGAGGCGCTCGCGCGCGAGCAGCTCGACTACGCCGCCCCCGGCGAGATCGTCCTGCTGCTGCCCGGCCGCGATTCCGATACCACCCCTGGCCTTGACGATCGGCGCGGTTCTGGTATCGTTCCCGGCGCAGCACGCACACCATGACGCGGGGTGGAGCAGCCCGGTAGCTCGTTGGGCTCATAACCCAAAGGTCGCAGGTTCAAATCCTGCCCCCGCTACCATCCCACAGGTAGAATTTCCCGGTCGCGGCAGCCCTGTCGCGGGGAGTCGGTGCATCTGAAGTTCGAGTCGCGCCTCGTTTGGGACGACGGCGACGCCCGCGACGAACGCCCTCACGAACTCCTTCCGCTCTTCGAGGCTCCCTGACTCCAGCAGTCGCGGCAGGTTGTGAAGTGCGGCGAGTCCGCCTCGAAGGACGGCCTCGGCGTCAATCAGGTCGTAGGGGGCCGTCTCAAGCGCCTCGCGCCGATTCTGGAGCTTGCGTCTTTCGCTTCCGAGGTCTCGCAGCTTGGCGTCTACGAACCCCTTCGTGTCAGCCGACAGGCTCTCCAGAAGCACGTTCGCCTTCTGGTCGATCTCGGCGATCCTGGCTCGGATCGTCGTCAGCTCCCGGCGAGGGTCTTGACCTTGGGCCGCGAGCTCTTCCTCGATGTACTCACGGAGAATCTTCTCGCCCTCCCCAGCCAGGAGTGACTGCAGGCGGCTCTGAATCGTCTCCATCAGGAGCCCTTCCAGCGGTTCCTTGCGGATCAGGAACTTCTCGCACGCCGACGCACCCTTCATCACCCAGCCACCACACGCGTAGTACAAGGTCTTGATCTTTGAGCCGTCCTTGCGGTGCTTCGTGCTGTTGATGGTCCGACCCTGGTACGCCTGACCGCAACGGGCACACGTGACGAGTCCCGAGAGGAGGAAGGGCGAGCGAAGGCCACTCCCAGCCCGACCGTTCTTGGGTCCGATGTTCCGCGCCCTCCCTTGCATCAGCTCCTGAGCGCGGTCGAACGTCGGCGGGGGGACCAGGGGCTCGTGCGTGTTCGGGACGATGATCCAGTCCGACTCGGGATTCTGGCGGGGCTTGTCGGCCTCGACCCGGGGACGCTCCACGACGGCTCCGCCCTGCAGCCGGTGGAACTTGGCGAACGTTCTCCTGTTCCACGCCGTGTCGCCGCGATAGGCAGGGTTGCGGAGGATGGACCGGATCGTCCCGAGGCTCCACTTCGCGTGGGTGTTCGCGGACCAGTTCCCATCGCGGGGGGAGGGGATGCCGTCGCGGTTCAATTCGATGGCGATGGACTTGTGTCCCTGGCCGAGGTCCACGCATGCGTGGAAGATCCTGCGGATGACGGCGACGCGCTCCGGCGTCGAGGGAACCATCTTCGCCACGTCACGCTTGCTGGCGGTGAGGCGCTCGCCGCGAGGGACGATCCGGACGAGGCGACCATCGGGGTCGTAGACCTCCTTGTCGCCAGTCTCAAGCCACCGGACCTGCTGGTAGGGACGGCCGGTGGAGTCTTGGTACACAAGGTCGTAGCCGTAGGGCGGGGTGCCGCCGCACCACGCTCCTGATTCGCTATGCGTGACCTGGCCGCGGATGGTGATCTTGGAGAGGTCCTTCACGAACTTCTGAGCCATCCACTGCTTGACGCCTACGACGAGATCGTCGGCCTCGCCGCCGGTGAGGTTCTCGGCGACGTAAACCACCTCGACGCCCGCCTGGCGGAATTGATGGCGCAGGTACCCGGCCTCATCGAGATCGCCGCGGGAGAAGCGCGACACGTCGTATACGAGGACGTGCCGCCACGCCCGACCGGGGGCCTGCGCGTCCGCGCCCATCCGCTTGAACGCGCGGCGAGCATCGACGGACGTGCCGCTGATGGCGTCGTCCTGGTACCACTCGACCACTTCGAACCCGTGCTGCTCCGCGTAGGTCTCGATCGCCCGGCGCTGGTCGCCGATGCTCTGGTCCTGGCGGTCGGTGGAACGGCGCACGTAGGCGACCGCCTTCCGGGCGGCCGAGGTGCGAGGCGAGCTGGGGTCAGGCAGCTTCATCGGTGTCGTGATCAGGGCGTGAGCCGGGGACGACAGTCAAGGCGGAACCGGAGTTGGAGTCGTGCATGATCGCCGTCTGATCGCCGTCCCGCTGGTAGCTGCGGACCATGAGCCGGGCGAGCGTGCGGAGTGTGTGCTCGACCGCCGCGGAGTTGACGGGCGCGACCGACTCCGAGATCCGCACGGTGACGCGAGAACCGGGCCGAGCGAGCATCCCACGGCGCGGAGGCGTCCTACGCACGGCCCGGCTCCGTGGCCCCAACCACGTCGCCCGCGACCGCGACGATGTCGGCGTTGAACATGGATTTCAGCCGGACGATCTTCTGGAAGTCGTCCGCCGTGAGGGCCGGAATGGAGAGCAGGTCGGCCAGCTCGTGCGCCGTGAAGATGCGGCCCCGGCCGATCCCCTTGGAAACGAGACGCGCCGCGTCCCCGGGCTGCGGCACCAGCCAGAGCGTCTCGTCGAGGCCGGGAAGCCAAATTTCGACGGAGAAGCGCTCCCGCGCAAACTCACCGCAGGACATTCTGATGAATCGATCTTCGACGGTCAGTTGAGCAAGGACCTCACCCTTCGCGGCCGCCAATCGTTCGCGGGCTTCCGGGGGGACCACGCCGGCCGGTGCCTCGACGTGCACGCGGTCGCCCCGGGCGGCGAGGCGGACGCCTCGGAGCCGGAGGTCCCGTAGGAGCGCAGGTGTGGTCGTCACAGCTCCCACTCCTCGACCGGCGGCATTGACGCGAACGGAAGTGAGGGCTGGACATCCCTTCCTTCGCGGTTCGGGGGTTTTGAATCCGCAACATCCGCAACAACGCTGTCATTCCGCTCTTTTTCGGGTTTTTCGTCATCCGCGACGAAGGGGGGTGTGTTGCGGATTGTGGAAGGGCCAAAAAGCCCGTCGTTCTGATCTTGTTGCGGAGGTTGCGGATGCTGGGGGAGGTAACGAAGGAAAGCGTCTTCGAGGTCGGCTCGGCGGTACCCCTTCGGCGTTTTCCCGTCGGTTCGAACCGAGCGCGACCGTACGTCGAACTTGCGTAGGAGCCGCGCGAGTCCGTACTGGTTCAGCCCGTGACCTTTCGCGAAGTCAGCCCAAGGCCGGTCCGCGAGCTCGAGCAGCTTCTTCACGAGGACGTCGGATGCGATGACGTCGTCGCTGCTCCCTGCGAACAGCGCTTGGATGTCCGCCAGCAACTGCACGCCAATCGAGTCGTCCTCGGCGATCGACTTACCGTGGAGCGCGAGTGCGGCGTGCCGCAACCGTTCTGGCCAGGGTCCGCCGACCATGTCGGCGATCGCGAGGAGGGGCCGCCAGTTGTCCTGGGCTCGATCGTGGAGTTCTTCGGGCACGGCGGGGTCGGCGTCGCGCAGCTCGTCGAGGTGATCCGCCGCCCACCGTGCCGCCCTGCTGCGGACGGATTCGAACTCGCCGTCGATGCGGTCACGACGGAGACGGACGACTTTCTCGCCAGGGGCACGCCGCCGCATGAGAATCACGATCGAGCGGTCCTCGATCGTCGAGGCCAACTTCCCGATCGAGGCGATCAGCTTGGGGCACCACGTCGAGAATTGCCGCGGTTCGTGGTCGTCTCCGACCGTCCGAATGACGATGGCCGTCGAGCGCGTGTGGCCGGCATTCAGAATCCCACGAAGGTCCTCATTACGATTCAGGAATGCGTCGGCCTCGTCCACCAGAAGCGTGGGTGTGACCGTTTCCACCGTCCTGTAGAGAGCGGCGGGGGAGATGTTCGCGGCAGGAAGCTTACGGGGGACCATGGCCCCGACAACATCAAGCGTCGTCGTCTTGCCGCAACGCTTCTCGGGGGAGACCAGCGCCAACATGGGCGCGACGGTGAACGCGTCGAACGCATGCGTGAACAGAATCCACGCCGCGACGGCCTCGGCGGCTCCCTTGGGTAGAACCACGTGGCGCTCGAGGGCGTCGACG
>Ga0306926_10000031_pt1 | contig 119095 bp, 107 predicted proteins | sample flu12Cox44000178_FD_203759 | JGI IMG/M metagenome (GOLD analysis project Ga0306926, IMG submission 203759) | Lab enrichment of tropical soil microbial communities from Luquillo Experimental Forest, Puerto Rico - flux8day.12C.oxic.44.000.178 (v2)... | ecosystem: Environmental > Terrestrial >... | reverse complement strand
CAACAGATACCAAGACGGGTGTGGTGTCTCCTTCCGTGGCCGCCGGCTTCCCGGTCTCACGAGCGGAATCGGTATCGGGTGGAGGTGAAGTTGCGCTGGCAGGAGTCTGCTGTTTGTCAGCATGTGAAGCAACCGACTCACTGGAAGGCATCACCGGGCTTGAAGTGCCTGGCGCTTGGGATGCCTGGCGGGCCGAATTGTCGTTATTGGCTTGTGCAGGAGTTTCGGTATCGGTTCTGGTTTTTTCCACCTTTGGGGCAGGTGGGGCAGATTCCACAGCAGAAACGTTCGCCGTCGAATCTTGCCGGAATTTGTCCGGCACATACTCTCTGATGCTGTCTATGAATCCTTCAAGAGATCCGTGCCCGAACGCTAAACCGATGGCGAAGGCAGCGACAACAAGCAGAACCCCCACCACGACGAAGCCCAGCTTACTCCGATGGGTGCTGGCCGCGGGATCAACCCATTTGGTCCAGTCTTCTGCCTGCTCCAAATTATGAGTGGAGGTGGATTGATAACCGAAGTTAGGTACTCGAGCTGACCGGCCAGCCAGAGCGCTTGGCAAAAACTGATTCATATCGGCGGTGGAATCAGATCTGCGCTCAGGAACCGATTCTGAACGCTCAAGCAAGGGAGCTCTTTCGGGTGGGGATTCTTTTTCCTTGTGGTGAGTCTCTGTTTCAGCCAGCGTTTCGACTTGCACAGCCTGGGCAACACGGGTCTGCGCGGCGCGGACGTGTGCGACGTCCTCAGAGAGCGGCCCTGCACTTGGTGAATGGATTTCAACTTCAGGTTCCGGGGCTATCGGTACCTCACGGCGTGTCTCATTTTCGGAGGGAAAGTAGTCAGAGCCCGCGGACTGAGTTTTATTGAATGCCTCATCCTGTTGCGGCGAAGCTGGATGCGCGGCTTCAACTCCTAGGACGCTTTCAGACGGAAACATCTTCCGTAGGTGGGGTTCGAGAATTTCGTACTGCTTTTCGATGTTACGGGCGTTGCTTTTGGGTGCTGGGAAGGTCGTCACTTCGGCTTCTTTGCGAATCCTTCGATGGGTCCTCTCCGCATCTTGAATTTCGGACAGGTCTTTGGATTCGATCCAGCGCCTGATTTGCTCCCGATCTGCATCGGAAATCTCAAGGAATTGGACGCCGGCGCCCTTCTTCGAATCGTTGAGCCACACGATTCGTCCGCTGGCCTCGATCCATTCTGCTTTCTCTTCGAGTTGAAAGCGCAATCGAGGAATGAATTCCCCTACGAGGGGCTCGGCAGCGGTGAAAGCTAATCCGTCTTCGCTGATGTTAAGAAGTATGCCCCCATTGCTTTCGCCCAGCTTTATGTAGTTGAGCGTGGTGATCTGCCGTGAGTGACTTCGGCGGTCGCGTGAATCGGTGATGCCACCGAAATAGTCTTGGCTACCAGGCATGTTTCGGTACCTTTCCAGTAGAGGGGTCTCGTTTCGCGGAAAGCTGAGGTTTCCGACGGGGCGTTAAGAGGAAATCTATAGCACTGACCACCCGCTTAGTTTCAGCCCGAATCGATGTGGATGTCAACCCGGTGTAAACCCGAGATGAGCACCGGCGGACTGAACTCGCGACTTCTCTTTGCAGATGCGGGAGTATACCAATGCAAGCGGCGCGAAGGCTACCTCGGGTTCGTGGTCAGAATGCGCTACACGTCTGTGCAGAACGTACAGTCCGAGAACTATTCAAGGAAGTCGGGTTCTTCGCGCGTGATGCGAGCGAGAAGCGGTTGGAATTGGAACCACCCCGCCATGTGATTTCCTACTTGTTCTCTGGTGGCAACGGCGGTGGCGTGATCGATCTCTTTGGGGGTGCCAACTGATTCGGCCAGCAATTGTGCCTGGCAACTGCGATCCATGGTGATGAACCACCAGGCTGCTTCCTCCACGCACTGTCCTACTGTGAGCAGGCCATGATTTTGCAGGATCGCGGCTTTGCGCTGGCCGAGGGCTTGCGCGATACGCTCGCCTTCTGACGTTTCATAGACGACGCCGGTGAAATCGGCGAAAACCGCATGATCTTCATAGAATGCGCAGGCGTCCTGTGTGATGGGAGCGAGCGGACGTCCCAGCGACGCCCAGGCTTTTCCGTACATGGAATGAGCGTGCGCTGCGGCAATTACGTCGGGACGTGCGCTGTGCACACGGGAATGAATCGCGAAAGCCGCTCCATTCACCGGGTATCTTCCTTCGATGACCTCTCCCTGATGATTCACAAGAATCAAATCCGACGCGCGAATCTGCCCGAAGTGCATCCCGAACGGGTTGACCCAAAAATGATCGAGCTTTTCTGGGTCGCGAGCCGTGATATGGCCAGCGACACCCTCGGCGAATCCGAAACGCGAGAAAAGCCGGAACGCCGCGGCTAGCATTCGCTTGCGATGCATGCGCTCTTCTGCAGCGGTGACGAACACCGGCGGGCCAAAGCCTTTCGAAGTGATTGCTGGTGCTGGCGGCATGCGGACCTCCGGCTTCTGGAATGGCCTTGAAAGGTCACTATTGTAGTCTTGCAGGGCTAGCGCGTGTGAGAGAAAAGTCGGATGACGAGGGCCCCGGCGCCCAGGAATCAACCAACATGGCAGAGACTTTGGAGACGCCGTTTTCTAACTCGTCGAGCGGCGTTCAGCTGCGGCGTTTTTTGACGGCTTCGTAATAGGCACCACCCCGCTCATAGCCGCGTCTGAAGGCGTTACTCTGATGATTGTGAGGATACCGATCGCGCAGCTTATCTAAACAACTCTCGTAAGGCTGATTGCGGTTTTCCGCATGCAAAGCGGCTTCAAAACCACGACGAAAATCGCGTTCGTCCTTCTCAAAATCGCTGTCAACTGATTCGTACTTTTCCTTCTCCACATCTCGCACGCCGAGCCACCACATCTCTCGCGCACGGTCTATGCTCTCCGCGCCGGCGTTCTCGAGCGCTCCGCGTGCTGCTTCCGCTTGTTTGCTATTTTCGGCGATGGCGATCACGACCGTCTTCTTTTTCCTGAATGCGTCCTCGTAGACAAATAGTGCGTCGGCGGGCAATCCGTCGGAGAGAGATTTTTCGATGGCGCCTCCCGCAGCAGCACCGATCGTGCCCAGCAAAGCCGCTCCCGCCAGACCCACTGCAAGCACGGGTCCCACACCGGGAACAATTGCGCTCATCACCGCACCTGCAGCACCTATACCGCTAGCCAAGCCAACGGCTCCGCCCACATCGGCACCGAGGGTCTTTCCCATCCCCGGCTGTTCCGCTTCGACTGTCGGGACTGCGGAGAGTTCCTTCTCGGTGGCCTCGGGAGTGAGGATAGTGATTCTGTCTTTCGGAATGCCGAGCGGCAAAAGCTCGGCTAAGCCTTCCTCTGCTGCGACACGCGATTGAAAAGCACCTGCAATTGATTCCATCAGGCACCTCGGCGGCTGGACAATTCAGGTTACAGCGATGCCTGAAGAGCCGACATACCGCAAATCAGCTACGAGGTGCCTGATGGATTGGCCGAGGTGAGGTTTATAGCTGAGCGCGATGGACGGAGTGCATTTTTTCCGCCGGGCGCGGTTTTTCGACGGGGACTGTAACTACGAGTTCCGAACCCTTGCGAAGCACGTCCATGCTCACCGAAGCTTGATTGCTTCGCTCGCGCAGCTGGGCGCGAAGCTCAGCCAGCGTGCGGACTTCTTTGCCCTCGACTTTTGTAATCACGTCTCCGGCTCTCAAGCCGGCTCTATCAGCGGGCGTGCCAGGGCGAACTTCGCGAACGAGTACACCGGCGTTGTTGGGCGCACCGAAATAGGAACCGAGCTGGCCCGTGAGATCTTCCGCGTTGATCCCCAGAACGGGAGCGCGCGGGTCCATGAAATCCGGCATGTCAGGGAACTCCTCCAGCTTCGGCATCGAGAATGAATACGCGCCACCGAAGTCGCGCATCTTCCCTTTCATTTTCTTTTCGAAGTACGCCGAACGATCGCCAAGCTGTACGGAAATGGTTTGCGGTGAACCACCTCGTGATATCTCCAGCGTGACCGAGCGACCGGGCGGTGTTTCGCGGATCAGACGGCGGAATTGCACGGTGCCTTCGACGGATTGCCTATCGTATTGGGTGATCACATCTTTTTCTCTTATGCCGGCCTTCGCCGCGGGGCTGTCCGGTTCGACGTCGTCCACAATCACGCCACGCACGGTAGAGAGCTTCAAATCCTTCGCTTTTTCGGCGGTAACTTCACCGATCTCGATTCCAAGCCAGCCGCCTTCGTCCGCTGGGGTCATGGAGCCGGACGACATGCCGAAAACGCGAGCGGTATTTTCCTCGACTTGATCCAGGTCCTGCTGGACCCGTTGTTCGGCGTCCTTCTGGGCTTGCTGAGCGAATGCTTTCGCACTCGCGCCCATTTCTGCTGAATGCGCCGCGAGTTCATGGCTTCTGGCCTGCAGCCTGGCAGAGAGGCTGCTCAGTTTGCTCAGTTCGGGCGAGCTCATCTCCACCTCCTTGGCTGCGCGCTCCAGCTCGGGGAGCCTGGCTTCGATCTCTTTCTCGATGTTACGAACGTGGGCCTCCATTTGTTTCATACAGCGGTCGAAATCCTGACACTTCTCGTCCGATGGCGAGGATGCAGCGTCAGAGGTGGCTTGCTGAGGTTGGATGACTTGTTGTGGGTGGCCGGATGCAGACTGGACAGCTCCTACGAGCAGCAGGAGAATTTCCGCGCCCGCAAGAGGCGGGTAGGCGAAGTGCCTCATGGGTTTCATCCTCGTAGTTGGATTACGCCCCGTAAAATCGGAAATTCAACCCCTCACGACGAAGATGCGTGGTCGTGGCTACTTTACAATTCCTGGCGCTAGACGCCTGGACGCTGCAGGATCAGGCGTACGCCACCATTGATGGTGCGCACTGAAATTTCGCCGCCGCCAGTGCCAATCTTCCCGCGGAATGCTCGCGGTTCCGGCTCGCCTGCAGTCGACGTTACCGGCAACTCGGAGTGAAACTCACCGTTCATGCTCAGAACCTTCAGATTCGCTTTCGCATTGCAGGGAAGTCCAAGTATTACAGAGCCGTTCACGGTTTCAAGATTCATCGGCGCTCCGTCGAGCACTTCGTGCAGTTCGAGACGCAAATCTCCGTTGGTGGTTTTTGCGCTGAAGCGGCCGGCGCTGTTCAAGACCTCGACGTTGCCGTTGACCGAGCGCAGATCGCCGCCGCCATCCACGCCACGAACCAGCACGCTGCCATTCACGGTGCCAATGCTTCCGAGCAGGACGCGGTACGGAACGTGAACGTGATACTCGACAGCTACCTCGACGCCCTGACCCTTGGGATACCGGGTGTGAACCGAAACCTGGCCAGGCGCGCTATCCACATCGATCTTGACGCGCTCCAGGTCTTGGCCGTCCGTGTCGGCAGTCTTCACCGCTTCCACTTCCACTTCGTCGCGATCCCAGCCTTCCACCTGCACGGACCCATTCACGTTTTCGAGCAGAAAACTGCCGCCCGGCGCCAACGGATAGCTGTGTTCGAAAGTCTGACGATTAACGACCGAACCGAAGCCAGGCGTCGCGAAAAGTGCAACGCAAGCCAACAACAACAGGACAGGACAGCCTGCAACCCCGAAAGGCCGCAGACTTTGAGACCGGAGCCGAGTTTCCCGCATTTTCTTGTTCACGGTACGCCCCCTCGACTGCATTCCCTCCAACGAACTGAAAAAATCCTGAGCGCTTCAGGGGCGGCTGTCAGCCGCCATGGATTGTTCCAGCAAGCGCATCTGCATTCGCAGATTCTGCTCCAGTTGTTCCATCTGCTGTTTGTACATCACAAGTTGTTTATCCGCGTCGCTGAGCATCAAGCGGATATTTCCCGCCACGGTTCGCAATCGCAGCACCTCACCGCCGCCATTCAATTCACCCGCAGCGCGGAGCCGGCGCGTGCCGTTGGCCGAGTCGTCATAACTGATCCTCACCGGAAAAGCTGGGTCAAAAATCACGCGATGATCATCGCCGTCTTGAATCTGAGCGTCGATCGTGACCGGAAGTTTGCGCGGCAGGTAAACGACGATGTCGCCGTCGCTCGATTGAAAATCGCAAGTGCCGGGCTTCGCAGTGGACACGAACCAAGCAGTAATTCCACCTGCCCCTGTCGAAGCCTTTACAGCGCCATCCACTTCCGTCAAGTAAATGCTTCCGCCGCCAGTTTCAAGATTGGTGGGGCCAGATACGCGCACCACGCGAATACCGCCGCCCGCAGTCTTCGCTTTCACCAGTCCCGCGGCTTCACCAACGTCAATCTGGCCACCGCCCGTAGAGGCAACCAGTTCTCCGCCCGAGTGTTCGAGCGTTACATTGCCCCCGCCCGTATCGAGCCGCGCGAGATTTTCAACCGATGCCACCCGGATGTGTCCGCCAACTGTGTGCAGTGTCGCGTTGCCGGCGATTGCTCCGGTGGTGATGTGCCCGCCGCCGGTCGTCGCGACGAGATCACCGGAAACATTCTTGACGGTGATGTGTCCGCCATCGGTGTTCAATCGGGCGGGTCCGCCAACATTTCCTACATGGATGTTGCCACCCGCGGTAGAGATTCCAAGCCGCCCGTTGATGTCTTCGGTCTCAACGTCCCCCCCGCCGGTGGAGAGGTCCACGTTGTAATTCTTAGGAACGTTCACTTCCAGCGTTACCCACAAGCGGCCGCGGCATTGGCACCCGGCTGTCTGCCCGCGAAGGTACACGCCATCGGCGGTCTGGCGCGCGTTCATCGAGAACCTTTTGAGAAGGAGCTTCGCATCTTTTTGGGAGGAGTCCGTCTCAAGACGCACTCTGTAGTTAACCTGGTTCGTTTCTTGCGTGTGAACCACCACGTTGCCGAGATCGATTACGAGATGAAGGCGCTGACCATCTCTCGTGGGAATAGAACCGCTCAATTGCGACGTGACGCGCGGACCGGACTTTGCGGAATCGGCCGGCTGATTTTCGCGGGCAATCCCGGTATGTGGATGAAACAGAGGAAGAGCGCAGATCAAACCATTAAGGGCGATAGTCCAGTATCGCGAGAGACGAAAGCCCGGCACGTGAACGCGCATGACCTAAAATTTCTCGCGCGGACCAAGGTCACGAATTGCGGCCGCGCTCTGTAGCCGAATGTACGTATTGGGATCTTTCTGCATGCGATCGCGCAACACCGCGATCATATGGTCGTCGGAAGCCACTTTGCCTTGTACCGCCATATTGCGCAGCGCATTGATCGCTTCCACTCGAACTCCGGGATTACGATCGTCGACGAGGGCGTCGAGGAGCGTCTTTCGAACCAGATCCTGGGGCTCAGCGCCATTGAGCGCTTCGAGAGCCTTCAGCCGCACCGCTGCGTTTGGATCGGTATGCACGGCGTGGCAAAGCACGTCGCGCACTTCGGGATCGTCGTTCTTCGCACGGAGAAGGTCCACAGCATCGAGCCGAACATCGGGATCGAAGCGATCGTTGTTTTTGAGAATATTCAAAAGGACGCTTTTGACATTCGGGTTATTGACCGTGCCCTGCACGCGGAAGGGCTGTTGCGCCTTCATCTGCAATTCCACTTGAGGAGGCTGACCGCCACCCGAAGGCATCACGCGGATACCGGCCACCTGGGCGCTGTGCATGTCGATCGTGGTTCCGCTCGGAGCACTGCTGGGATATTGCGAAGTGAGATTGGGAGAGCCAGCTGCGTCACTCGAGACCGCGGTATCCGAGTCGCCAGAGACAGGGACTGTTCGCTGAAAGAAACGCGGCCCCAGCATCCCAACGGAAAATCCTACCAGCAGCAGCAGTGCGGCGCTCCAGGCGGGACGCGGAGCCAGCCCGCCTGCGGAGAGGAATACGTTCGCGACGCGACGCCACCAGCCGCGCTCTTCCTGACGATCGAGCGCGTCTTCGAGACTGGACCGGCAGCTCGCCAGAAGAGCGGCATCCGGCTCGATTCGGCTTGCCTCGAAACATTCCACCATCTCGCGCTCTTTTTCGAGAGCTTCGGCGCAGCGCACACAGTGTTTCAAGTGGTCGGCGACATCCGCTTCCTCGTCCGGCGTTAATTCCCCGGCTGCGAGAAGCATCAGGCGCGAATCAAACTCCTCGCAAGCTTCCGAATTCAAAATTTCGTTGTTGTCTTCCTGCCGCATTCTTTCCATCCAATCAGTTTTGCTCGTTAGCGCATGCAGTCCAGGCTTGCACGCAATTTCCGCGTCGCCCGGAACAACGAATTCTTTACCGTTTCTTCCGAGGTACCGAGCATGTCGCCAATCGCCCTAAGTTTCAAGCCTTGATAGTGCTTCATCTCGAAAACCATTCGCTCGCGCGGTGACAGCCTTTTGAGCGCAGCGGAAATGTGCTGCCCCAGCTCCTGCCCCAGAAGACTGCGTTCGGGGTTGGCGGCGGCTCTAACTTCGGGTTGGCGGTCAAAGAAATCTCTGGTGCCGCCTTCGGCTTCATCCGGAACCGGCGCTTGATCTTCTCGCCGGCTGGTTCGACGCCGCAAGTGATCGAGCGCCACGTTGGTGACAATCCGGTAGAGCCAAGTGTAGAAGCTGCACTCAAACCGGAACCGGTGCAGATTCTTGTAAACTCGCAGGAAACTCTCCTGGTAGATGTCCCGGGCATCTTCGGAGCGATGAACCAGATTGAGAGCCAGCCGCAGAACTTCCCGGTCATAGCGGTGCACCAACTCCTCGAATGCCAGACGATCGCCCGCCTGTGCGTTGCGCACAAGAGCCTGCTCTTCCGCAACCCTCGCGGCCGCTGACTGGCGCGCATCTCCGTCGAGTGCGACGCTCATACACATCGGTTTGACGGCCGGTTTCGCGTCGCCTGGGCGCTGATCCATCGGGTCAGCTTGGCGATTGCCGCTTGTTCCGGCCTCTGCCCTTTCTGCAGGTTCCGAATGCATAGACGGCCTGAGTGGCCGTTGGTGAGCATCCGAGAACGCGGATTTCCCACTATCGGACAGCTGACCCACTGTGCTGCCTCTCTGTTGGATGCAAGTACGGTGCATCCTGTTGTAACAGCTTGGGTTAGTTGTATCGAGAAACTTTCCAAGCCGCTTGTTACATAGACACGGAACGATACGAATAGGAAATAATGCACGAGGTGCGCCACTCAGCCAAAATCGCCGACCATGTTGATAGCCAACACGGCGAGTAAGCGGCAATCAATCCCACGGCTTTTCTGTGGTGCGAATTGAGCCGGCGCACCCCTAAAGCGTTCTTTCCGCCAATCTACGGGCTCGGCCTGATGGTAGCCCGGCGTCGCCTGCGGCTATCCTTAGTGGCAGAGTGTTGTTGCCGAACTCGACAGATTGAGTACGATCGAAAAGCTGTTTTGGGATTTTTCAGCTAGGTAAAGCGTCCCTCTCTGCCGAAAAAGGGGTTGCCGGCCGACCACCGGCAGCCCCTCCCCCTCTCTGTTTTGGATTCCGTGTTTTTGGTATGAGCGATGATATAAACGTGAGTTGCGCTGCGGCGCACCAATGCTTGCCGCTTGCACGACTCACCCTCGTGAGTATCGCCCTCTCCAATCCGGTGAAATACTTGCGCGGCGTCGGACCGCACCGTGCTGCTTTGCTGGAAGAGCGTGGAATTTTTACCGTTGCAGACCTGCTTGCTTACTTGCCGTTTCGTTATGAAGATCGCATTCGATTCACGCCGATCGCCGAGATCATTCCCGGGCAGCCGCACACTATTCTGGTCGAAGTAGCTAACGCTGGCGGCACGATTCGCTTCGCCCGTGGACGAGGCGGCGTTTTTCATATTGCGGTGCGCGACGGATCAGGGACGCTCTATGCCCGCTTTTTTCATGGCTCATACCTCGAAGGAAAATTTAAGCAGGGCCAACGGCTTGTGCTGCACGGAAAAGTCGACGCCGACCCTTATCGTCCTGGCCGGCTTGAGATGGTAAACCCGCAGATGGAACTGATTGGAAGTACGGACGGAGCGCCTGCGGATTCTACGGAGGTGGGCCGGATCGTTCCAATCTACGAAGCTATCGGCGCGATCAGTTCGCGAATGCTGCGTCGAATTATCTATTCCGTCCTAAACGATTTCGATGCCAATGTTCCTGACCCGCTGCCCGCCGCGATTCGCGAACGTTACAAGTTCCCGACGCGCCGCGAGGCGTTGCTTTACGCCCATTTTCCGCCGAAGAACGAAAACCTGGAGCTGCTGAACAGCTGGCGCAGCCCCGCGCAGATTCGTCTGATCTTCGAAGAGTTCTTCTATTATCAACTCGCTCTCGCCTTGCGACGCCAGCAGGAACACCGCCGTGCCGGAATCGCGATGCGCGTCCGCGAGGACAAAATCCGCGAAGCATTGAAGCGAATCTTGCCGTTCAAGCCGACAGCTGCACAGAAGCGGGTGCTGGCCGAAATCGCATCCGATCTGGAGCTGCCTTATCCGATGCACCGGTTGCTCGAAGGTGATGTCGGAAGCGGAAAGACGATTGTGGCATTCGAAGCAGCCACGATCGCAATTGAGAACGGCTATCAGGTGGCCCTGATGGCGCCGACGGAAATTCTCGCCGCCCAACATTACCTTTCTGCTCGACGGATATTTCATCGCGATGGGCCGGCGCGCGGAGCGGGGTACCAGGTGGAATTGATTGTTAGCGGCCAGAAGCGTCTCGAGAGGAGCGACGCTTTCGCACGCGTGGAAAGCGGCGCAGCACAATTCGTCGTCGGCACGCATGCGCTGATTGAGAATCCCGTGCGATTTAAGCGGCTCGGATTGGTAATCGTAGACGAGCAGCACCGTTTCGGCGTTCTGCAACGCAAGCGGCTTATTGAAAAGGGCGTGTCGCCCCATGTGCTAGTCATGACGGCTACTCCGATTCCTCGCACACTCGCTCTGACTCTCTATGGCGACCTCGATCTTTCCGTGATTCACGAGATGCCGCCCGGCCGCACGCCAGTTGAAACGCGCTGGAGCGACGAAGCGTCTCTGAAAGGCGTGTGGGAATTCATGCGGCGCGAAATCACGCGCGGGCGGCAGGGCTTCGTTCTCTATCCGGTGATCGAAGAATCAAAACAAGAACTGAAGGCGGCCACGGCGGAGTATGAAAGGCTAGCCAAGAGCGTCTTTCCCGGCATTCGCGTAGGCTTACTGCACGGCAGGCTGAAGAATGAGGACAAGGATGCGGTGATGGAGGAGTTCCGTCGCGGTGCGCTGCAGATTCTTGTGGCTACCACCGTGATCGAGGTAGGAGTGGATGTGCCCAACGCCACCATCATGGTGATCGGGCATGCCGATCGTTTTGGCCTCGCTCAGCTACATCAATTGCGCGGACGAATTGGCCGAGGGGCGGAAAAATCTTACTGCATTCTCGTCGCGCCGAAATCGATTACCGGCGACGCACGCGACCGCATCGAAGCCATGGTCGCAACCTCCAATGGATTCGAGATCGCAGAGCGGGATTTGAAGCAGCGCGGCCCAGGCGAATTTTTTGGCACGCGGCAGCACGGCGATGCAGCGTTCTCAGTGGCCCAACCGTTGCGCGATCACGAACTTTTGGAGCTTGCGCGACGCGAAGCGTTCACGATTGCGGCAGATCCGGCGGCGGCAAAAGAGGTGGTTGACAAGGTAGAATCCATAAGCCCGGCGTGGCAAAAACGGTATCAGCTGGCGGCTGTCGGTTAAGCTCAACGTTCAAGCTCGTGTAACGACACATGCGCGTGATTGCAGGCAAATATCGCAGCCGGGTTTTGAAGAGTGCACTGAAACTGCGCCTGCGACCAACGAGCGATCGCCTCCGCGAGACGCTCTTTAATGTTCTCGGCGCGTTGGTTGAAGATTCTCTTTTCGTTGACCTCTTTGCCGGAACCGGGGCTGTTGGCATCGAGGCAATCAGCCGCGGCGCGCGCGAAGTGGTTTTTATTGAATCGCATGCTGCCGGAGTGGGGCTTATCCGCCGCAATCTCGAGTCTCTCGGTATTCACGCCGGCGCTGAGGTGATCGAAGCCGATGCCGTGCGTGGACTTGAAACCCTATCGGCGCAGCGGCTGGCCGCCGACTTTATTTTTCTCGATCCGCCATACGAAAACGAAGAGGACTACGTTCGCGTTCTCGAGTTTCTCGACACGTCACACTTAATCGCGCCCCGTGGACTTGTGATTGCCGAGCACCGCAATTCGATGGAGCTGCCAGAGCGTTTCGACCGGCTGGAATGCTTCCGCATCCTCGAGCAAGGTGACGCCTCATTAAGTTTTTATCGCTTGGCAGCCGCAGCATAGCCCGGCGCATCTCATTTGGCACCCAGCTTTGGTTCAGTATTTCCGCAGGCGTATTTTATTTCGTAGGTATAATGACCGGGAAAATGCCGACATTAACGGGACGCTCTCTGAACGAAGAAATCCAGCTTATCGAACTCTCCCGGCATTCGCGCCTTCCGAGGCTCGATCTTGGAGTGGATTGGGAATCTCCCTGGCGCGAATTTCGCAGCAGCGTGCGGGATTTTTTCACAGGACCGCGCGCGCCCAAAGGCAGCAAAGTCGGCGGCAACCACGCTTTTCGCGTCGAGTGGGTGCGCGGAAAAATATCCGTCTGGGCGTTTACAGCATCGTCCCTATGGCATGTTGCCGTCGTCGTGCTGCTCATTCTTCCGATTTGGGGTTTCCTGCCAGCAACCCAACATACTCTCGCTCCGCTTCGCATCGAGCTGACATATTTGCCCATGCAGGATTTGCCGCCGATCTCGCTGCCCGGGCCGCCATCGAAGCCGAGCCCGGCGGGCGATCCCGGAAAGCCTTTGCCACCGCTTGGCGCCGACGCTTATCATCCCCGGCAAACAATACTTTCGATGCCCGTGAACGTGACGCACCCGCACCAAACCTTGATTCAGCCGAACGCCCCGGCGGCCGCACCGAAAATCGATGAGCCGATGCCGAATATGGTGCAATGGGCTTCCCCCGCGCCTCCGAAACCCCAGATTCAATTTTCAGCTTCCAACGCAGCGCCGCGCGTTCAACAGCGAACCGCTCACGATGTCACAGCCCCAGAGATCGCAAACAATGAAAAAACTCCAGGCCCGCTCAATGTCGCCGCAACCCCGCTTGTGAACGAACAGCCTCGTATGCCGCTGAGCCCGATGGCGGCGGCTGCGACACCAACGAATACACGCCCGTCAAAGCAAGATGCAGGCGCGGCACCGGAAGTCGGCGCAGCCGCGTCCGGTGACGCGGATTTGCATCGCGTGATCGCACTTTCGGCCGCGCCAGCTCCTCCCGCTGCGGAAGTGACCGTGCCTCAGGGAAATGCTGCCGCTCGGATTGCCATTTCACCCGACGGCAAACAGCCCGGCGTGCCGGGAGGCTCAGAGCATGGCGTCGCGGGCAACGGCGGCACAGGGCATCCGGACTCGGTGGGCGGAACGAATGGTGCGGGCGGCGCGACTCATGGTAGCGGAGGCGGAGGCAACGGAGATGCAAATTCGCTCCCTGCAGCTATAAGCATCACCGGCGGGTCGAATAATGGCACAAGCGGCGGCGGCATTGGTTCCGCGAGTTCGCGTCCTGGCGGAAAATTGAATCTGAAACTCGCGCCTTCGGCCGAACCCGCGCGATCCTCACATCGCGCCCCGATCGACGTAACTTACCTTGATCCAAGCCTGCCGCCGGAAAAAATACTGTCAGGGAAAGAAGTCTACCCGGTGCACGTGAACATGCCAAATCTCACGAGTATCACAGGAAGTTGGGTGTTGAATTGCGCGCAACTCGACGAAGGCGATAGTGCGGGTTACCGGGCTCCTGGGGCTTTCTCAGGCCCTGCGCCACTTGATAAAGTCGACCCGAAATATCCGCAAGCAATTATCGAACAGCATGTGGATGGCGAAGTGGTTCTCTACGCAATTGTCCGCAAAGACGGATCGGTAGACGGCATCCAGTTAATGCGGAAGCTCGATCCTCAGCTTGACAAGAACTCAATCGAAGCGTTGGCGCACTGGAAATTCCGGCCGGGGACGCGTGACGGCGTGCCGGTCGACGTCGAGATGGTAGTCCATATTCCGTTCCGCTTCCGCAATCCCAACGATCAATAACTGGAATTCAAAGGACCGCACGGACGAGGGTACGAGCAAATCTTAACTTGCGCTTTCAGTCTGGCCGCGGCGTCTCGCAGAACTCTCCTCGATCAACTTGATGAGCGCGAACAGGGTCAAATTAACCGGCGTGGGCACACCCAACTCCTTGCCCCGGCGCACAATGTAGCCGTTGAGCGAATCGATTTCTGTAAGCTTGCCGCGCGCGATGTCCTGCGCCGTAGATGAAGTGGCTTCACCGAGTGTTTCAGCGTTCTTCAAGCCCTTCTCGGTCCAGTCGATATCGGGTAGCGCAACGCCGGCTGCGCGCGCCACCGCAACGCATTCATTGATGACGGTTCGCAACACTTCCCGCGTGTCGAGGTTGCGCGCCACATGAGCGAAGCTGGTTTGCGCAATCGCTGTCACGGCATTCCCCGCGCAATTCATCACCATTTTTGTCCACTGATCCGCTTCGATATTCTGAGAGACGCGGCAGGGCACGCCCGCAGCTGTGCACATTTCAGCTACTCGATAAGGCCCGCTTTGTGCGCCGGTGGCCGAAGCGGTTGTGCCGGCATATTCGCCAATGATCCATTCCCCGCGCCCGAAATGCTTCACGTGCCCGGGTCCAGGCAACGCCGCAGCCACATATACAACCGCAGGTAAGGCGTGGATCCCGGACGAGGCGTGAATTCGAGCAATATTGTCCACGCCATTCTGGAGGCTGATGACGATCGCATCCTTCGAGAGATGCGGTGCGATCGCTCGTGCGACGGTTTCTGTGTCGAGCGTCTTCACACAAAAAAGAACGAATTGCGCGTCGCACACATCGGCCGGATCTATCGAGGCATTCATCGCGACGTGCTCTTTGAACGTAACGGTGTCCAGCAACAGCCCATCCTTGCGAATCGCTTCCACGTGCTTTGGACGCCCAACCAAAGTCACGCGCGCCCCTGCACGCGCCAAAATACCGCCAAAATAGGAGCCGACCGCTCCAGCCCCCATCACCGCCACGCGTATATCGGAAAGGTCGCTTGCCAGAAAATATCTCCTGGGAAAGATTCAGTTAAAAGTGGGTGCGCAATTCGCGAAAACTGGTGAGGATCAGAAGCTTTCCGCCGCCGCTTTCAAGTTCGCACTTCTCAAGTTCCCAGGTGGCCGCGTGAGGAATAAAGACGGCGCTCAAGCCGGCATGCAGTGCGGGATTGATGTCGCTCCTCGGACTATTGCCCACCATCCAACCGTGCGTTTTTACGATTTTGAACTGCTCGATCATCCGCGCATAGGTTCCGGCGTCTTTTTCGAGCACTATTTCGATAGCATCGAAATACGACTGCAATCCTGACCGCTCCACTTTACCCGCTTGCTCGGCCGGTTCTCCTTTGGTCAGCAGAATAAGCCGGTGATGCTTGGCGAGATAGGCCAGAGTTTCAGGAACGCCCTCGAGGATGTGCGGCGGAGTAGCTTCCAGTTCCACAGCCATGCGCTCGATTTCCTGCACAATTTCACGCCGAGCCGCGTTCCCGGCCAGTTTCAGGTACGTGTCTTCCAGCGAACGCCGGAAGCTACGCACTCCGTAGCCATGCTGGCGGATATTGCGGCGCTCGGTTTCATTGAGGATGTGCCGGATGTATTCGCGGGTGTAGCCAAGATGTTCGAGCTGAGTGATGAAATGTTCGATCGTCTTTTCAAAAAAAATATTGTTTTCCCACAGTGTATCGTCCGCGTCTATCAGCAGCGTGTTTCGTGCCATCCAGCTATTTCTCCGATTCTTTCGCGCGCTGAAGCAAAATCACAATAGCACCCCGCCGAGCAGCTTCACAGTCACGGCTGAGATTCTAGTGCGCCGCGGCCTTTCTTGCGCCCGCCGCGATACGTTCAAGAATTTCACGCGCTACTTTTTGCAGTTCGCCGAAACGCGTTAGGTAGTCCTGAAACTCGCGGTTCAAATCGAGCGCAGTTGTGGGGTCGAGTTTCGTCCGCAAGATCATATCCCGCAGGTGCACGGGGTGAGGCAGCAACGCGTCGTCGCGCAGTTCGTCTAGGGCAGTATTTGGATCGTAGTGATACATAAATTTCTCCGTCCGGTCAGAACATAATGCAATACAGCATTCTACTCCGAATTATTTTGATGCAGTGAGGCCGCTGAGGAATGGCTTCGCTCAGGCGGAGGCGGGTAGGAATTCGTAGCGTTCGATACGCGCCGCCACACCCCGGCGGCCATTGTGCGGCTCGACACGCAGCACGCGTGCGTAGCAGCGGATATGCACGTCACCGGCAAGCGTGATTTGCTGCGGGAGCGTCAGGACAAATTCGATCGAGCTGCCGGTATCGGGTGTAGCGGGTTCGATCAGGAAATAAAGACCGCGAAAGCTCACGTCGCGGGTTTCCCCATCCTTCTCCATGACGCTGTCGCCGGTTGTGAATCGCACCTTGAGGGGCAGCATCATCGAGAAGCGTCGCGCGGCGCGCCGCTCGACAGCTTCGCTCATCGCTCCTCCCGCCGATTCGCTCATCTGCGCCAAAACTAACACCGCTCTAATCCTTGTGCAATCAAATTTACCGGCACACTGTGGATTACAGACACGAAACATAGGCGAATTCACTACTCGGAATTAGTACTAAAGACTTCAAAGTATCCTGATCGGATCCGAGTGGCGCTCCAGCCAAAATCCCAAAGCATACGAACAATCAGATTTCAAGCCGACACTTTCCAGCACAATCACTCTCGGCTAGACTTGATTCGCACCACACTTCAAAAGGATTTCCATGGCTGAAGTGTTTCACCGCTGCGTCTTCCTGCACGGGCCGGCAGGCCGTCTCGAAGCCATGCTGTGGACTCCTGCATCCGCCAACAGCGATCTCGCTGCCGTCGTCTGCCATCCTCACCCGCTTTTCGGCGGTACGATGCACAACAAGGTCGTCTTTCAGGCGGCGAAAGCGCTGCACCGGCGTGGAATTCCTGTCCTGCGATTTAACTTTCGCGGCACCGGCCAGAGCGAGGGCGAGCACGACAAAGGGCGTGGCGAACGAGACGACGTTCGCGCGGCCCTCGATTTTCTAGCTGCCGAATTTCCAGGACGGCCGATTCTGCTCGCGGGATTCAGTTTCGGCTCGTGGGTTGGGCTCGCCGTGGGCTGCGAGGACGAGCGCGTTCGCGACCTGATTGGCCTCGGGATTCCTGTGAATTCAGTGAGTCTTTCCTATCTGCACGAATGCCGCAAGCCCAAGCTATTTGTACAGGGAGGGAGCGACCAGTTTGGCTCGCAACAAAGCATGAACGAGCTATTTGACTCATTGCCGGAACCGAAGAAGCTGGTGATCGTCGAAGGTGCCGATCATTTTTTCACCGGAAAACTCGACCAGATGACAGGGGCAATCGGCGCCTGGCTGGATGAGCGTTACCCCGATCGCATTGCGGTGCTTGATTCGAAGCCATCCTGAGGTGCGACTTACCCCTTCGATCCGAACAGCATCATGAACTGCTCCCGCGATGCTGGTTCAACTCCTACGAGAGCAAGATTCGCTTGGACGTGTTCGACGCGACTCATTCCGATAAGGGCTGTGGTAAGCCCTGGCACCGAGCGCGCAAATTGCAAGGCGAGTTCGGATTCTTTCTTGAGGTTTAAGGCGGAATGAACAAAGGGAGGCAGGTTCTTTGTCAGTTGCCCTTGCAATAGCGCAGCGCTTGTGACGAGGCTGATTCCCAAGTTGCGTGCCGCCTGCACCATCGGAATCGTCTTTCCAGCAACAGTCTGATTGGGGCGCGTGAGCGCTTCCGGCATCGCGAGATTAAACGGCAGCTGCACGAACCGGAAATGGTGCTGCGCGCCCCCGGCCTCACCGGCAATTTCCGCCATTGCCGCGAGCGAAAGAAAGCCCGGAGATTTAGGATCCTCGCGAAATGCGTTCCAGGTAGCCATTCCGTACGCGCCGATCTTCCGCTCTGCCACCGCAGATTCGAGAAATACGAAGGCGTTGCGAATCCTCTTTCGAAATTCCGGAGCCGGCACTTCGGTCAACTGTGTTTCGGGGTTGTGGAGGTAGAAAACATCAATGGTCTCGACGCCAAAGTTTCTTAGACTTCTTTCCATTTGATCCGCCAGATATTTCGGCGCCATACAATGGCATCCCGCGGCGACCTCTTCGGGTTGAAAAACGCCTTGATCGAGAAACTCATGGGCGAAATATTCGTTGGGATCTGCGGGCATTTCGCCGTCAGGCGTCAGGAATCCGGCCTTTGTGCAAAGCACTATTTCGTCCCTGGCGTATCCTTTCGCCGTAAGTTCACGCAATGCCGCGCCGATCGAGCGCTCGCTGCGCTGGAAACGGTAGTTGATGGCGGAATCGATCACGTTAATGCCGCCTTCCACTGCTGCCACGACGGCTTGCGCGTAACCATTGTCTGTTTTGGGGTCAGGCTCGCCGAGATAAGTTCCGATACCGATGGACGAAAGTACGCGGCCGCTTGGGATCTCGCGAAAATGCCCAGCCGCAGATCGCCCCTGGAACCGTGCGGCGTAGCGAAGCGTTCCCTGCGCGCTGGCCGAACCGGCGATTCGCCCGTCGTGCGCTGCCGGAGATGACATTCGTTCCCTTGTGCTGCCGTGAATTTACAATATTCTAAGGTCCAGTGCGCGCGGTTACTTCCTGCGCTGGTTCACCGCCGGCCATGCCCTGCGCGATGATCAACTCCCGCGCTTCCGAGCGAATTCTGGGCAGATTCCGGGCGAAAAACGCCGCGCCCATAATTGCAACTACTCCTCCAATCGCGAGGGTCCATTGCGCCCCGATGTGATCTGCGGACCAGCCTGATAAAAATGAGCCGATTGGCGCCATCCCCATGAACATCATCGAATACACTGCCATCGCCCGGCCGCGAAGCCGGTCGGGAACCATCGCTTGAATCAGTGTATTCGATGATGCCATCTGCACCATCATCGAGAATCCTACCGGAACCAGCATTGCCACAGACAGAAGGTACCAGCGCGAAAGCGAAAATAAGATCAGGAAAGTGCCAAAACTGGCGCAGGCGATCGCCACCCAGCGCCCCAGCCCCTTGACTCCGGAGCGTGATGCTAGAGTCAGAGCGCCGCCCAGCGCGCCCACGCCCGTCGCACCCATCAGAACGCCGAGCGTCCGCGCATTCCCGTGCAAGATTCTAGCCGCAAAAATAGGCATCAACACCGAGTACGGCATTGCCACCAGGCTCACCAGGCCTAATAGCAACAGCAGCGCCCGTACCGGGCCCGTGTTCCACACGAAGCGAAATCCTTCTACGATGTGCTCAAATGGCGAAACGCGCAGTGTTTCAACCGGAGCGCGGCTCACCTGCATCAAAAGGAGCCCCACGATCACCGCGATGTAGCTGATCGAATTTGCCGCGAAGCACCATCCTTCGCCAATGCTTGCCACAAGAATCCCCGCGATCGAAGGACCAATCACCCGCGCGCCGTTGAACATTGAAGAATTGAGCGCAATCGCATTCATCAGATCGTCGCGTCCTACCATGTCCACCAAAAACGCCTGCCTTGCAGGTATGTCGAAAGCGTTCACCGCGCCCATCAGCGCCGCAAGCACCACCACCTCCCACACAGCAATGCGGCCGGTCAAAGTCAGAACCGCTAGAATTCCTGCCAGCACCATCGAACTCGCCTGCGTGGCGATCACTACACGCTGCCGATTCCACCGGTCGGCCACCATTCCGCCAACCGGAGCAAGAAGAAACACCGGAATCTGGCCCGCGAACGCCACTGTCCCTAGCAGCAGGGATGATCCGGTCAGCCGGTAGACGAGCCACGCCTCCGCAATGTTGTCCATCCAAGTGCCGATCAGGGAAATTAATTGGCCGCTGAAAAAAAACTGGAAATTCCGATGCCGCAACGCACGAAGCATCTGAGGAATACCGCGGGTATCTTCGAGCCTTGCTGTTGCGTGATTTAGTTTCGGGTGCGGGGCCATCTCACTCAATTGTACGACGCCGCGCAGCTCTGCCGGTTTCGATTATGCGGAGGATTGTGCGGAGGGGTTCGATGACGGAGGCGCAAGTAACCGCCCACAAGCGCGGAGGATCCGCCGGAACGGCCAGTCATCCTCCCGGAAGAAAATCTCGCCATCTCGGGGCTTGGAGTAAAACCACCTCGCAAGAATCGAGAGATGCTCGGAACGATGTGCCGGCGAGTCCCGTAGCCCATATGCCGAACGCCAATCCCGACTCGAAGAAGGATGGAGTTCACCCGCAGGAGCGCCGTCCTCTGGTTGTTGCGCGCTGTGTTTCAATTCGGGACCATCCGTGCCACCAGGTCGCTCGAGTCCCTGCTTCAGGATCGCTTCCACCGACCTGGGTTCGCTCGACAATTCTCCAAATCGGAGAAATATCGGCTCGGCCAAAATTCCCGCCAGCACGGGAAACACGATGATCGATTTGTCTTCCGCAGCTCGTTGCAGGATCACGGCATCAAGCTCATCGATTCGTCGCGCGACTTCAGGAAGCCCGCGCAGAGCCGCCGTGGCCTTTTCGAACCGCTTATGCACTGTAGCAGCACGCTCAAAATCGAGTGTTTCGCTCGCGGCTTCGCGATCGCGCTCAAGCTCATGGGTAAGAGCCTCGCCGGAAGTCGCAAGCGTCGCAAGGACGCGCCCTGTCTCCACATCGTATTCTTCCTTCGTGCAACCCGCGAAACAAGGTGCCAGACACATCTTCATCTCCGAATAAATACACCCTGGAAATTCCGGGTCGCGCCGAATCTTGATCTGGCAGCGCCTTATTTTGAAGAGATCGAGAAATCCCTCTGCAAACGTCTCCGCGCTTTTCCGCGAAGCGAACGGACCAAAATAGAATCCACCATCCCCGGAAATCCGCCGCGTCACATAACAGCGCGGATACTCATTACTCAGATTTACCTTCAGCATCGCCGGTGGCCGCAAACGCACCAGGTCCCGATAACGCTTCGGAAATCGACTGCGAGCACACCCGTACAGGGTCAATGTCTGTTCGAGTTTCGAACCGGTTACGCGGTAGCGCACACCCGCCGCGACACTCCGCAGATTCAGCCGTTTAGAAGCCGCTTCGGGTTCACGAAGCAGCCGCTCAGCGGCACGACGGATATCAGCGGTGCGCGCGAGGTAGGGTTGCGCGCCAGTCTCGCGCATTTCAATCAGCAGAACGCCAGGACGCGCGGGAAGCGCTGCGAAAAATATCTCGTCGTGACCTGGCTCAAATTCCAGGCCGCAATCAAGTTCAAGCATCGAGAAAAGAATACACTGCCGGGCGGCAGTGCGGGAAAGTTGCAGCCTTCAGTGCGATTTCAAAACCCATGCGGCAATCACGAGCCTCTGAATCTCGCTGGTCCCCTCGTAAATCTCAGTGATGCGCGCATCGCGATACGCACGCTCCACGGGATACTCGCTGCTGTACCCGTAGCCTCCGTGAATCTGGATCGCTTTATGCGCCACGCGCGTGGACATTTCGCTCGCGAATAATTTCGCAATCGCCGCTTCCATCGAAAAGCGCGCGCCTGAATCCTGCTTCCAGGCTGCACGCCGCGCTAGCAGCCGCGCCGCGTCAATTTCCGTGGCCATGTCTGCCAGCATGAACTGAATCGCCTGAAAATCTGCGATCGGATGGCCAAACGCCTGCCGCTGCTGCGCGTAGGAAAGCGCCGCTTCGAATGCTCCCTGCGCAATGCCCGTAGCCTGAGCTGCGATGCCAATGCGTCCACCATCAAGCGTCGAGAGCGCCACTTTGTAACCCTCGCCTTCCTCCCCGATTCGATTCGACGCCGGTACGACGCAATCGCTGAACACCAGTTCGGTGCACGCTGTACCGTGAATTCCGAGTTTTTTCTCCTCTTTTCCGACGCTGAATCCCGGCGTGCCTTTCTCGACCACCAGCGCTGTAATTCCCTTCTCGCCCTTCTCCGGCTGCGTGTTCACATACGCAATCGCCGCATCTGCCGCGCCCCCGTTAGTGATCCACGCCTTGGTGCCGTTGATTACGTAAGTATCGCCCTTGCGAACCGCTTTCGTCTGAAGCGCCGCGGCATTCGATCCGGTTTGCGGCTCGGTAAGCGCGTAGCAACCTATCTTTTCACCGCGCGCAAAAGGCACCAGGAATTTCTGTTTCTGCTCTTCGGTCCCGAAGCGATAAATAGGATCGCAATACAGCGAATTCTGCACAGACAGGATCACGCTCGTCGAAGCGCACACACGCGCTATTTCCTCGATCACGATTGTGTAGCTGATGTGATCCATTTCCGCGCCGCCGTAATTCTCAGGCAGCGCTACGCCCGTCAACCCCAGCTCTGCCGCTTTTTTGAACGTGTCGCGCGGAAATCTCCCGGTCTCGTCGATTTCCTTCGCCAGAGGCTTCACTTCCGCCTCCGCAAATTCACGTACGCTCTTCTGCAGGAGCTGCTGCTCGTCGGTAAGTTCCAGGTTCAAATTAGGTCCTCATGTATCGTTCTTTGACACAAAACAAGAAAGAAATTTTAGGCCGTGCGGGGCAAATAAGAAAGGAGAAATGAAGCAGCAGAGGAACTAGTTCTCTACCTTGTTGCGGCAGAGGTCGCAGCTGGTATCGAAGCTGCGCTCGTGGCAACTGGCAACGCGGAAGCAGCGGGACAATGCCAAGTGTCATAAGCGGAGTTAAGTAACTCAAGGAGCATTTAGCCCGAGGGTACGTTGACGTTGTGTTCGAGGTCTGACTTCAGGTCTTTGAAAGAAATTTGATCGCTTAATCCAGCCCAAGAGCCTCGCGCAGCTCGAGAATCTGCAAAGCGTGCCGCGCCGGATGTAACGCGAGGATAAGCATGAATTCCTGTCCGGTGGCCTTCCCCAGGACAGGGTGAGTGGCTGCTACCGCGCGCAAATCGCTATCGCAGCTCTCCACGTACTCAATCGTGCGCGCCCGGCTTCGCTCAAAGTGCTCCAGCGCTTCTTTGAGCGTCGCAAATTTTCCGCCCGGCGTCACGGTTTCCGGCGCCTCGATTTTTCGACTGCGATTCGTCGCGCGGCGGATGATCTCTTGTTCGCGGCTGCGATCGGCAGGCGGCTCTTCCGGCACCATCTTCGTCGTCACGGCCGAGAACATTACATCCTCAACCAGTCCCACATGCTCGACGCACTCGAGAACCGTCCAGCGATCCTCCGTCGGACGCATCTTCGCCTGCTCCTCCGTAAGCCCTTCGGTTGATTCCAAAAGCTTCTTGCGTGAAGCACTCAACAATCGCAACAGCTGTTCTCGATCTACGGTTTCCATGGGGTTATCCGTTCAGGGCCTTTCGGAGTTTTTCATACGTCGTAGTCAATTCTTCCGGCTCAACTCGCGTCTCACCGACCACCGTCATGAAATTTGCGTCGCCCGACCACCGCGGCAGCACATGCATGTGCAGATGTCCCGTGACGCCGGCTCCAGCCGCTCGCCCAAGGTTCATCCCCAGATTGAATCCATCGGGATGATAGGTTTTCTTCAAGGTCACCTGAACGCGTTGCGCGATTCGCATCATCTCGGCCAGCGTCTCAGGCTCTGCCGCCGAAAGATCCGCGACGTGGGTATAGGGAACAACCATCACGTGGCCGGAGGTGTAAGGATAACGATTGAGGATTACGAAACAAGTCGCGCCGCGGAATACGATTTGGCTCTTTTCGTCATCATTGGCAGCCAGCGCATCGCAAAAAATACATCCGGTATCCTTCCCCGTGTCGGCGATATACCGGTATCGCCACGGCGTCCAGAGATAATCCATCCTTCTTAGCTCTGCGCGCCGGATTCGGACGGGCCCGCCGCTCGCGGGTGATTCACGTAATCTTTTAGCTCTTTGCTCGGCTTGAAGTAAGGAATTTTCTTCGGCGGCACTTCCACTTTCGCGCCCGTCTTCGGATTTCGCCCTGTGCGGCCCCGGCGTTGCCGGGTTCGAAAACTTCCGAAGCCTCGGATTTCTATCTTATCGTCGGCCTGCAGCGCAGCGATGATGCTGTCGAATATCGTCTCGACCACGGCTTCCGATTCTTTTCGCGGTAGCTCCGTGACGCGAGTTACTTCTTCCACGAGCTCCGCCTTCGTCATCGTATGTTCTTTGTTTTCGTGGATTCCCGCAGCTTCTGCCATGGGGACGAGCCTCCTCCTCAATATTTCTGGGCGACTGGCCTATTCTGAGCTGGGGTGGGGCGCCGCATACCTTTGCATATCATCAAATTACGTCGAGGTAAACGAATTTCAGTTAGGGAAAAACAACGGCAACCCAGCCACAGGGAAGAGACTAATACTCTCGCCTTCAACGTGTTCAGGGATCAAACCTAATTTGCTTGCCGCTTGGCCAGAATCGCGTCACCGATCGTCGCCGTGGGTGACGATTTCGGCGACTTTGTCGCGCGAAAAGAATCAATCTCCTGCTTCTCCGCCTGTTTCTGCGCTGCCCGGTAACTCAGGCTGATCTTGTGTTGTTCGGGCTCGAGCCGCAGAACTTTGAATTCGTATTCCTGGCCAGGCGTCAATACGGCCGTCACGCGAGCGCCGCGTGAACCCTTTTCGCGTTCCTTGTCCCGATCACCTTTCGGGCGACGCGCTTCAATCTCCGAAACGTGGCAAAGTGCTTCAATCCCGTCGGACAATTCGACAAACGCGCCGAAATCGGTAGCTCGCGCCACTTTTCCCTTGATCAGGTCGCCGATTTTGTGCTCGCCAAACCAGTTCGCCCAGATGTCATTCACCTGCTTGATTCCCAGCGAGAGCCGGCGATTTTGCGAATCCACTTTCAGGACTTTCGCTTGTATCGTGTCACCCTTCTTGAACTTTTCACTGGGGTGCTTGATTCGCTCCGTCCAGCTTACATCGCTGATGTGGATCAAACCCTCCATGCCCTCTTCGATTTCGACGAACGCGCCAAAATCAGCCAGATTTCGCACGCGGCCGCTGATCATCGTTCCCACCGGATATTTCTCCGCGGCCGCTTCCCATGGATCGGCTTGCGTCTGCTTCAGTCCCAGGGAAATCCGCCGCTGATCCGTTTTCACGTCGAGCACCACAACTTCCGCCTCGTCTCCCACTTTCACGATCTTCGATGGGTGCTTGGCGCGCTTTGACCAGCTCATTTCGCTCACGTGCACAAGCCCTTCTACGCCCGGCTCGATTTGCACGAACGCGCCGTAATCCGTTACGCCCACGATCTTGCCTCTTACTCGCGTCCCCACCGGAAAACGCTCGGGCACCGTGGCCCACGGATCGGGAAGCAATTGCTTCCGTCCCAATGAGATGCGCTGTTTTTCCTTGTCGAATTTCAGGATCTGAACTTGAATTTCTTCGCCCGCTTGGACCACCGAAGACGGATGCGGCACGCGGCCCCACACCAGATCGCTCACGTGCAGTAAGCCATCGATGCCTCCCAAATCAACGAACACTCCGTAGTCGGTTACATTCTTCACGCGTCCGGTGACCACCGCGCCGTCCGACATTGTCGCCAGCAAAGCTTCGCGCTTCGCTTTCTGCTCCTCTTCGAGAATCGCCCGCCGGCTCACCACCACGTTGCCGCGTTTGCGATTCAGCTTCAGCACGCGTACTTCGATTTCGCGGTCTTTCCATCCTTCCAGGTCGTGCACTGGCCGCAATTCGATCTGCGAAGCTGGCAAGAATGCCCGCACGCCGATGTCGACTACCAGGCCGCCCTTAATCCGCTCGGATACTTTGCCCTTGATGTCTGAATGTTGCCGGTACGACTTTTCAATGCGCTCCCACACCCGCCGCCGGTGCGCCCGCACATGCGACAGCAGTACGTAACCATCCTTGTATTCGTGCAGCCGCTCGACTTCAATCGTCTGCCCCGGCCCAAATTCAATCGCCGAGCCTGACTCTGCGAACTCCTGCGCGGGCACCAATCCTTCAAACTTGCCACCCACATCCACGATCACGCCCGCATCAGTAACCGCCAGCACCCGCCCGTCGAAAATCTCGCCTTCCGTTACCGCTGGCTCCGGCGTCAGGAACTGATCGAGCAACTGGTCCATCGTCTCGCCACTGTCCGCGGTTTCCACTTCATCTGTCTCTGCCCCAACTCGCTCCTGCTGGGCCGCGCTCTTCGTTTCGGTGTTACCTTCATGCTTCACGGCCGATTCGGTCGCGTTATCTTCTGTTCCGCTTACTGGTGTGGCCGTTCCGCCCGCTCCGTGTCCGTCAACGGACGCACTTATCCCCGCACTTTCTTCGACCGCTGGAGTGCTCGGCGCAGAGTCAAGCGCGCGCGCTGCTGCTGTGGCAGCGCCGGTTCCCTGAGATGTCTTGGCCTGGGACGCCGCGGCTGGCGGCGGGTCCGACGTAGATTCAGGCGCTGACATTTCCAGGGTCGGTTGAAGATTATTGTCGTGTTCGGGTGACATTGAGAGCGGCCTCCATGCGGATTCGTTCATTGCCTGCCGAGAGTTTGACCTCGGTGACTCACCCAGCTGGGTTTCGAGCAATGAAGGGGAACAGCGTCCGCGCCAGAAACGCTGTATCGCAGCGATAATACGCGTCCGGTTTGCGGCTTGTCAACAAAACGCTAAAATCCTACGACGCCGCTACCAAGCATTGTATGAATGATTTATTAGGACGTCTTCGATGCCTGCGCGGGTACGCGAACTCAAAAACATCTCGCTCTGCCCCGTGCTCCAGTCTAGGATCCTGTCAAATGATTAAATATCTGTCTCGGTGACGTCTCAGACCTCGGCGCGGCTTATGTTACGAATCTCCTTGCGGTAATCAGGCGCGGAAATTTCTACGGTGCGGCACATCTCATACAGCCGTGAGCGAATCCGTTTCCCCACTCGCTCGGTAAGCGAGTCTTCAATCGACGGTCCGCGCATCCCAGCCACCCGCTGCGCTGCACCCCCTATCGGATCGGTATCCAGATAGTTTGTCGTAATCACCGTCACGCGTTTTTCGTTGTATCGGGTATTGAGCACATGCCCCACTGTCTCGAGCGCCCAAAGCGATGGCTTGCTCGATCCCACGTCGTCGAGCACGAGAAGTTCGGCCCTTAATACGGGTTCGAGCACGCTTAATTCCGTCGATTGGCTTTCAGCGTTGTAGCTGTCCTGGATTTGCTTCAGCAGGTCCCGGTAGTCGTAGAAGATTCCTGCGTGGCCGCGCGAAACGATCTGCTTGAGGGCGGATACCGCCAGATGCGTCTTCCCCGCGCCGCACGGACCCATCAGTAGCAAGCCGTTCTCATTGCCGGAGGCACACGGAAATTCCTCAGCAAAACGCTGCACCACAAGCTTTGCCTGCGCCAGGCTCCGATTCCACACCTGCAGCTGCTCGCGCGCTACATTTTCGATTTCATTGTCAGTCTCGAAGTTTTCGAAATCGCAGTGCCGGTAACGTTCCGGAATGCGCGCACGCGCCAGCGCCCGGTCAGGCTGTTCGCTCTTCGTGCAATCACAAGGAACGGCCCACACCATTTTCGGCTCAGCAGCGCCGGAATCCGGCTGATCCGGCGCCACAGGCTGCGCTCCCGGCGCCGTCCGCTCCACAACCTTCCAGCCGCTTCCCTGACAGTCAGGACAATCCACTCGTGCCATCGCTAAGAAGAATATGCGCCGCGTACGCCTCGCGCAAGCACACTCGCCCCTGTGGAAGAAATCAATTCTGTGGAAAGAAACGGGGGATGAACTTCCCGGGATGCCGTCCGATCACTACTTCTCCACTTTGATCGCCGGACGCGGCGCCAACCGCACGATCGCATTGCGAATTTTCCGTTCATCCGCCGCTGCAAATCCCCGCGCCATCTCGCCGCGCACAAACTGTATGAACGCTTCCATCTGCACCTGCATTTCGCCCATCTTATCGCGCATATTCAAAATGATCTCAATGCCCGCCAGGTTCACGCCCAGTTCGCGCGTCAAATTCAAAATCACTTCCAGCCTCTCCAGATCGCCATCGGTGTAAAGCCGCGTATTTCCCTGCGAACGCGACGGCTTCAGCAACCCCACCCGCTCATAGAGCCGCAGCGTCTGCGGGTGCACCCGGTACAACTCCGCCACCGCGCTGATCATGTAACCTGCTTTCGCTCTCTTCCTCGGCCGCCCTGCCATTTCACTGCTCCTTGCTCTTGCAATTCCGATTCGTTACACAGCCGCCTTTGCAAACAATTCCTTGCGCGGATCCTCAGGGTCGATCCTGCTCAACTCCTTCAAGAGATTCCGCACCCTCTCATCCTCCGGCTTAGGCACCACCACCTGCACTTCAATAATCTGATCGCCGCGCTTTCCGGGTTGACGCGACGACGGCGCGCCCTTCTCGCGCAACCGCAATTTCTTCCCGCTGTTCGTTCCCGGTGGAATTCGCACCTGCGACCGCCCGTCAATCGTCGGCACTTCAACCTTCGCTCCCAGCGACGCTTCCGTCACCGTCACCGGCACCGCCGTATACAAATCGTCTCCGCGCCGGTCAAAAAACGGATGTGGCTGCACGCGCGTGATGATGTAAAGATCGCCCGGAGGCCCGCCATTCGTCCCGGCATTTCCATACCCGGCCACGCGCACGCGTGAACCGGTATGCGCGCCCGGCGGAATCCGCACGTCCAGCGTCTCCATCTTCGGCACGCGCCCTTCGCCGCCGCAATTCTTGCAAATCGTGTGCAACCGGCCTGTCCCGCCGCATCGCGAACAATTCACCTGAAAACGCATCTTTCCGCTCGTCTGCGTCACATGCCCCGTCCCGCCGCATGTGGGACAAATCTTCGCCTCGCCCGGCTCCACGCCGCTTCCGTGACACACATTGCACACATCCAGTCGGGTGAAACTCAACTTCTTCACCGTCCCGCGCATCGCCTCGGCAAAGCTAATGTCGATCTGATATTCCAGATCGGTGCCCGGCTCTTCCTCAGCTGCCTGCTGCGCGGCATTCTGGCTGCGGAAGAATTGGCTGAACAAATCGCGGAAACTCGTCCCTCCACCGCCCGTCCCCGCTCCACTCGCGCCTCCGCCAAAATCAAATCCGCCGAAATCAAAATGAATATCTTCAGGCGCTCCGCCGTAACCTGCTCCTTGTGGCGGCACTCCTCCCTGCCCCGGCACGTTGAATCCAAACTGGTCGTACATCTGCCGTTTCTTCGTGTCCGACAGAACGTCGTACGCTTCCTGTATCTGCTTGAATTTTTCTTCCGCCGACTTGTCGCCCGGATTCAGATCGGGATGATATTTGCGCGCGAGCTTGCGATACGCCCCGCGAATTTCTTTCACCGAAGCCTTGCGCGGCACGCCCAGCAGTTCGTAATAGTCTTGCTTGGTAGTCGTAGCCATTCTGACTCTTGCTGATCCCTAAAGTTTCGCCCAGCGCGCGTTCCATTCAGCCAATTCCTGCGCCTCACGCGCGGCCTCTTCCTGCTTTTGGCGCTGTACTTCTGTACGTCCCGCCATCGCCCCTTCTTTCTGGCTCGCCTTCCCAATCCAGCGATCCAGAATCGCAATCTTCTCTTTCACTGTGGCGGGGTCCGCCTTGAACCTCAAAAACGTTCCGGTGATCTCAATCGAACGCGGCGCAAAATCCGGCGGCACATCCTGCCCCTGCGCGTCGTAAAAAAGCCGCCGCCAGTCCGCACTCGGCGTCTCGGTAATTGACACCTGAATCAGAAAATAATTATCGCGAACCTTCGTCACCGCCTGCGGCGCACTGGCCCGCCGAATCCCGCTCGTCGTCAACGTGCTCTCCTAAAAATGCCGCTCTATTAACGCTCGCACAGCAAAACGGGCGGGGCTTGCTCGCGCCAGCTCCCGCCCCGATTACTTCGTTCAGTTGTCTCTTCTCAACTTCAACCGCCGCGAAGAGCCCGCTCTTAGTTCGGCTTCTTCGAGTCGTCCACGTCTACGAACTCGGCGTCCACCACATCGCCTTGTCCGCTGCCCGAGGATCCGCTCGGTCCGCCGCTCCCGCCTTGACCTTGACCCGCACCCGGAGCCCCGGCACCCGCGCCGGCCGCGCTTCCCGCCGCTTGCTGCGCCTTGTACATCGTCTCCGCAATCGTGTGCGAAACCTTGGTCAGCTTTTCCGCGGCTCCGTTCAACCGGTCGAGTCCGCCTTCGTTCAACGCTCGTCGCGCCTCTTCGATGGCTTCCTCCGCCGACTTCGCATCCGCCTCGGCTAACTTGTCGCGGTTCTCCTTCACCAGTTTCTCGGTCTGGTAGACAAGGCTATCCAGCCGGTTCCGCGCCTCCACTTCCGAAAGCCGCGCCTTGTCCTCCGTCGCATGCGCATCCGCTTCCTTCTTCATGCGTTCCGCCTCTTCCTTGCTCAATCCGGTCGAAGCGGTGATCGTGATCTTCTGCTCCTTGTTCGTGGCCATATCCTTGGCCGAGACGTTCAAGATGCCGTTCGCATCAATGTCAAACGTCACTTCCACCTGCGGCACGCCGCGCGGCGCCGGCGGAATTCCGATCAGATGGAATTTCCCCAGCGACCGGTTGCCGCTCGCCACCGGGCGTTCGCCCTGCAGTACGTGGATTTCCACCGACGTCTGGTTATCCGCTGCCGTCGAAAATACTTCCGACTTGCGCGTGGGAATCGTCGTGTTTCGCGGAATCAAAGTGGTCATCACGCCGCCGAGCGTTTCAACGCCCAGCGAAAGCGGCGTCACGTCGAGCAACAGGATGTCCTTCACCTCGCCCGCCAGCACGCCGCCTTGAATTGCCGCGCCTACGGCCACCACTTCATCCGGGTTCACGCCCTTGTGCGGCTCTTTCCCGTTGAAGAGGTTCTTGACGATGTCCACCACGCGCGGAATTCGCGTCGAACCGCCCACGAGCACCACCTCGTCGATTTTGTCCGCCGTGATTCCTGCATCGCTCAGAGCCTGCTTCACCGGACCAACCGTCCGCTGGAGCAGGTCTTCCATCAATTGCTCGAGCTTTGCGCGGGTCAGTTTCAATTGCAGGTGCTTTGGCCCGGATTCATTCGCGGTGACGAACGGCAAATTAATCTCCGTCTCCATCACCTGCGACAGTTCGATCTTGGCTTTCTCCGCCGCTTCCTTCAGCCGCTGGATCGCCATGCGATCCTTGCCTAGGTCAATGCCCTGCTCCTTCTTAAACTCAGAAACAATCCAATCCACGATGCGCTGGTCGATATCGTCGCCGCCCAGGTGCGTATCGCCGTTTGTCGACTTCACCTCCACCACGCCTTCGCCCACTTCGAGAATCGAAATGTCGAACGTTCCGCCGCCCAAGTCATACACGGCGATCGTCTCGTCCTTCTTCTTGTCCAAGCCGTATGCAAGCGCAGCCGCCGTTGGCTCGTTGATGATCCGCGCCACTTCCATGCCCGCAATCTCGCCGGCCTGTTTCGTCGCTTGCCGCTGGCTGTCGTTGAAATACGCCGGAACGGTGATCACCACCTTCGTCACCTTCTCGCCGAGAAAATCCTCTGCCGCTGTCTTCAGCTTCTGAAGAATCATCGCCGAGATTTCGGGCGGGGTGTACACCTTCCCGGAAATATCGATGCGCACGTCGTCGTTCGGCCCTTTCACCACTTTGTACGGCACACGCTTCGCTTCTTCGGTCACTTCATCAAAGCGCCGGCCCATGAACCGCTTGATCGAATAAACGGTGTTCTCAGGGTTCGTGATCGCCTGCCGCTTGGCCACCTGGCCCACCAGGCGCTCTCCGCTTTTCGTAATCGCTACCACTGAGGGGGTCGTCCGCGCCCCTTCCTGGTTCGGGATGACGGTTGGTTCGCCTCCCTGCATCACGGCCACCACCGAGTTGGTCGTACCCAGGTCAATACCTATAATCTTGCTCATAAAATCGCTCCTAGTGCTTTCCGCTCGCCTCAATCTGCAACGTGCCAGCCAAAGCAGGCCACATAATACACGTTGAGTGTTATATTGTCAAATTATCTATGCGTCAGTATTCTACTGCATCTAATAGCCTTAGAATCCTAATAGGCAAAATAGCTCTCCAATAGAACGAGCAGCTCTTCGGGGGCACCGCCGCCTTGCTCTAACGCGCCATGCGCGGCCTTGGCCATTCACCTCAATGCCGCCAGCTTTGGTTTGCGTTCAGTGGCACAGACACTCTTGTCTGTGCGCCTTTGCGCCCTAGGGCGTCAATTCCAAATCGAACCAACCCTGCGCGCTCTGCATCCTATTGCCAGTCAATTAACCACCCACTTTGCACCTGGGCACCGCGAGCACACCGCTCAGTTCAAAGGCGCACTAATTCGGTCTACAATGGAGATTCAAATCTAATTCTGAAGCAATTGGCGTTAAACGCGGGTAACGCGAGGAGGCTAAGTTGAATTTTCGAATTCATCCAAGGCGGTGGGCTCGATCGCACGCACTGCCACTGATCGCACTATTGCTGATTTTCCCCCTCGCGAGTCGCGCGCAAACCAAGACCGTCAGCGCGAAACCGCACGCAAAGCCGGCCGCTGACGAAACCCTCCCGGCGCCCATCAAAACCATCGGGACCAAGTCTGCGCCCATCACCATGGAAGTTTTCAGCGACTATCAGTGTCCCGCTTGCCGCTCGTTCTTCGAAAATACCCTGCGCTACATGATCAACGACTATGTAGCCAACGGAAAGGTCTACCTCGTTCATCGCGATTTTCCTCTGCCCATGCACCCGTACTCAATGGACGCCGCGCGTTGGGCCAATGCCGCCGCTCGCATCGGCAGATTTGAAACCGTCGACGCCGCCCTCTTCGACAATCAGGACAAATGGACGAAAGATGGAAGCATGGAGCAGTACATCTCGACAGCCCTGGGCCCAATTGACTTTAAGCGCGTGCAAAAATTGGTCACAGGCTGCCTGACGCAAACTCCCGGCAATACTGGCGGCGCAGCGGCCGGCCACGCCTGCGAGCTCGACTCCTTCATTCAGCAAGATCAATCTTTGGGAAGGCAGGTCCCGGTCAATTCCACGCCGACCATCGTCATTACATATAAAGGCCAGCGCTACCCGCCCATGTCCGGGATCTTTACCTGGCCCATCATGAAGCAATATCTCGATTCGCTCATGGCGCAGTAGCTCAGGGCGCACGTCGAGAAACGGGTTACGTCTTTGAGTTCTGGTTTGCGTCAGCCGTGCCGAGAACCTTTCGAAGGCGATGCGGCTTTTAGCCGCTGAGTGCTGCTTTTTGTGGGTCGCCCCTTCAGCGGCGAAATAAACCAATACGAGGAGCAGGGGCTTTAGCCCCTGAAGTTTCCGGCGCATCAAAATTGAAACGCCTTCCGACCAGACATGACTGACACGTCGCGACAAACCACCGCGAAAATCCTCCTAACCATCGGCCGCATCGCGCTCGCCGCAATCTTTATCGTCGCCGCTTACGCAAAACTAAAACCACAAGCGGCGGTCCCTTGGTCCATGGGCTCGATGCGCGTCTCTCTCTCCATGTTCGCCATGCAGGTCGATTCCTACCAACTCCTCCCGCCCGCGATCGTCAGCCCCGCCGCCCACTTCCTCCCGCCCTTCGAACTTTTCGTCGGCCTCTGGCTCCTGAGCGGCATCGCTCTTCGCTACGCAGCTCTGGTCACCACTCTGCTTCTCACAGTATTCTTCGCTGTAATGGTCCGCTCCTATTTCCTCGGCCTCGAAATAAATTGCGGCTGCTTCGGCCCAGGCGAACGCCTGGGACCCATGACGCTTCTGCGCGACGGCTCACTCCTGGCCTTAGCGATCGCAGTCACCGTCGGGGCATTTCTGCTCCACCGCCTCCGCTCCAAGTAGCTCCACCCAAGCTGCTTCACTTGGCTAGCTGTCGCACCCTGTCATCCTGAAGGCATCCGATCAGGATGCCCGCCCTGAAGGATCTCTCTTCCTCGCCCGCTGCCTTCGCTCTTACCTGTCCTCCTGAGCGGAGCTGCGCGCCAGAATTTTCCCACCGCAATCCCGCGAGCGCGCGGCGCAGTCGAAGGATCTCTCTTCCAGCGTAGCGTACAAGAAAACTCGTGCGTGCCGTACGCGGTAACATCCAGCCCCCACCGGCACAGACGCTCCTGTCTGTGCGCCTTTCGTCTATAATCAATCCTCCGCCGCCCATGAAAACCCTCGACCAATACCTCCAAGACGCCACCGTCGCCCACGGCCACATCTGCGCCGGACAGGTCCTCGGCGTCCGCCTCGCCATGCTCGGCCTTCGCGAACTCGGCATCGAAGATCCCATCCGCGAGCGCAAGCGCATCGTCACTTACGTCGAAATCGATCGCTGCATGACGGACGCCGTCGCGCTCGTCGCCAATTGCCGTCTCGGCAAGCGCGCTCTCAAATTCCTCGACTGGGGAAAAGTCGCCGCCACCTTCGTCGACCTCGAAACCGGCCGCGCCATCCGCATCGTCGCCCGCGAAGATTCCAAAAAACGCGCCAATGAAATGTTCCCCGCTCTCGAAAAAGAAAAAGGACAACAGCAAGCCTATCGCGTCATTCCCGACGAGCAGTTATTCGACAAGCAGTGGGTTCGCGTCGAAGTCCCCTCCGAAGATCTCCCCGGCTTCAAAGGCCCGCGTGTCGTCTGCGCCGAGTGCGGCGAAGGCATCAATTTCAAACGCGAAGTCACCGCCAACGGCCGCACCCTCTGCCGCTCCTGCGCTGGCGCCCGCTACTACACGCCTCTGTAAGTTGTCATCTACCTCGCGACCCATTTCGCTTCTTCAGTAGGAGCACGGCACGCCGTGCCCGAACGACCGCCGGCACAGCTCGCCCACTCAAAGAGCTGGCAAACACCCCTGCATTCGTGCGCTGCGCAATCAGAGGGCTGCACTCTCCCGCTCCGGCACTATTCTCCTAACCCGCTGGCCATTTGATGTAGAATGCCGCCGATTCAATCCAACATTATGGGCCAGCGACAAGCACGCGCAGGATTCCGCGCGTCCCATCGCGCCCAGCAACTCGAAAAAATTATCCGCGAGGAAATGAAATGCGAATCATGAAAGCGGTTTTGGTCTTTGTGACTATTACCTGCCTCTTGCTGGGAACGATTCCCATCGCGCCCCTTCCAGGCGCCGGCGTCGTCCACGCTGCCCCCGCCCTTCCCGCGGCCGCGGCTGCGGAAGCCTCCGCGCCTCTCGGCACCGCCTGGCCGAAAACGTTCGAAAAGGACGGCACACAGATCACCGTCTATCAGCCTCAGCTCAAATCCTGGGAAAAATACCGCAACCTCACCGCCGATACGGCCGTCGCGATTACGCCGAAAGACGGAAAACAGTTTCTCGGTGTAATTTCCTGGAGCGCGGAAACGCAAGCCGACGTCGCCACCCGCTCCGTCTACGTCAGCGATATTCACGTCATCAGCTCTCGCTTCCCATCCCTCGAGCCCGCCCAACAAGCCGCCGTGCAGGAAAAAATCAGCCACGTCTATCCCACGATCACCTTCAACACTTCGCTCAACCACATGATCGCCAGCCTCGAAAAGGTGAATTCGCCTGCGCCCTCCGCTGCGCTCAGCACGCAAGTCCCTTCCATTTTCGCCAGCACCAGCCCTGCCATCGTTCTGATGGTTGACGGCAAGCCCATCCTCGCGCCCATTCAGGGACTCAAGCTGCAATATGTCGTCAACACAAACTGGGATCTTTTCTACGACGGCTCAGATTATTACCTGCTAAGCGGCAAAAGCTGGCTGAAGTCGAAAGATGTCGAAGGTCCTTGGACCGGCACCATGAAACTTCCCGCGGACTTGTCGAACCTTCCCGCCGATCAGAATTGGAGCGGCGTGAAAAAAGTCGTGCCGCCGCCTGCCGCCGGTGCCGCTCCCAAAGTCTTTTTCACCGCGAAGCCCTCCGAACTCATCGTCTTTCGCGGCGCTCCTGTCTGGTCGCCGATTCCCGGCACCAGCCTCTCCTACGCCACCAACACCGAAGACCAGGTATTTCTCCACAAGCCGGATAATCAGATCTACGCGCTGCTTTCCGGCCGCTGGTTCCGCGCCGGAAATATCAACGCGCCCTGGGTTTACGCCGGCAACGATCTACCCGCCGACTTTGCGCGAATCTCACCCGGCAAGCCTTACTCGAATGCTCTCGTCGCCGTTCCCGGAACGCAGGAAGCAAGTGACGCCGTGCTCCTCGCGCAAGTTCCCACCACCGCCGTCGTGAACCGCGCCGCCGCCGAATCCAGCGTGAAAGTCATCTACGCAGGCGAGCCGCAATTCGTCGCCATCGAAGGCACCACGATGTACTACGCCGTGAACACGCAGAACAAAGTGATTCGCGTTGGCAACGCCTACTACCTCTGCTACCAGGCCATCTGGTTCGTTTCCGTTTCTCCCAGCGGCCCGTGGAAAACGGCCGACACGATTCCCGCCGTCATATACACGATTCCGCCCGCCTCGCCCGTCTACAACGTCACCTATGTCGTCGTCTCCAATCCCACACCAACCACCGTGCAAACCAGCTACACCAGCGGCTACCTGGGCGTCTTCGTCCTGGGCATGGCCGTCGGCGCCTGCGTCGTCTACGGCACCGGCTATTACTACCCACCTTACATTTATTACGGCCCGCGCTACCCGATCTACTATCCGTATCCTTACACCTACGGAGCCGCGAGCTTTTACAATCCCTACACCGGCACGTATGGCGTCGCGCACACCGTCTATGGTCCTTATGCTTCCGCCGGCACCGCCGCATGGTACAACCCCACCACGGGAAACTACGGCCGCGCCGTCACCTACCAGAACGCCTACGGCGGCCACACCTACGCGCAAACCTATAATCCATGGACCGGCACGTACGCGGCCACCTCACAGGGACACAATCAGTACGCGCAGTGGGGCAACACCGTCGTGCAGAACGGCAACAACTGGGCCCAGGCAGGCCACTACTCCAACGCGAACGGCACTGTCGCCGGATTTCAAACCTCGAAGGGCAGCGAAGGCGCGGGCTTCAACACCAAGAACGGCAACAGCGGCTTCGTCGCAAAAGACGCGAACAACAATAACGTCTACGCAGGCGCCGATGGCAACGTCTACAAAAAAGATTCCAATGGTGATTGGAGCAAGTGGAGCGATGGTGGCTGGCAACCGGTCGATCCCTCCACCGGCATCCAGCAAACGAAGAACAGCAACAACCAGAATCTAAGCGGCGCCACCAACAAGAACGCCAACAACAGCAACAATAATCTAAGTGGCGCCACGAACAAGAACCAATCCGGCTCAAGCGGCACCCAGCAACCCGGCGCCAATTCGCGCGGCAGCAGCTCCAACAACGGAGCCGCTGGCGGCAACCTGAACCAGACGCAGCAAACTCCCGAAGCGAACAATCGCCAGGGCCGCAATGGCGAAGGCGAAGCCGGCAACTCCGGCAACTCGAATCTCGGCAATCAACTCAACAACGACGCGAACTCCCGCGCCCGCGGCAACCAACTCGATCAGCAAAATCGCAGCGGCGGCGGAGGAAGATTCGGTGGCGGAGGCGGAGGTGGCGGTCGCTTCGGCGGCGGCGCCGGATCATCCAGTGGCGGTGGCGGCGGCCGTCGCCGCTAAGTGGCACAGACACTCTTGCTTGCCCTGAAGTCTGAAGGGTCTCTGCCCCTTTCCACTTCGTGGCCTGCGCCAACGCACCAACTCGTTCACATCACTCGCTACCGCCCATCGTCACCAGCTCCTTTCGACGGCACCACCGGCAAGCTGATGAAACTTGCCGTGCCCGGCGCGTGCCACACGCGCTGCGTCGCCTTCTGATAATCCTCGCCCTTCGCGTGGAAAATATTTGGCACGAATTTCTGCGGGTTCCGGTCGTACAACGGAAACAGGGTCGACTGCACCTGTACCATCACGCGATGCCCCGGCAGAAACACATGATTCACCGTGGGCAGCGCAAATTGATAAAGCAACGGCTTATCCGACACGATTGCCTCCGGATGCTCGAAGCTCCAGCGATACCGCCCGCGGAAAATGTCGAGCGAAATCGCCAGCTCGTAGCCGCCCATCGCCGGTTGCGGGCCCACCGTTCCGGGATACACGTCAATCAACTTCACCGCCCAATCGCTGTCGGTGCCGCTCGTTGACGCGTACAGATTCACCACCGGCGCGCCGCTCACGCGCAATGGCGCCGTCAGCACCGGAGTCTCGTACGTCAACACGTCCGTGCGCCCGTCCACGAATCGCTGATCGTCCACGAGCCAGTGCCGCCACGCGTCGCCGTCTTCCGGCACCACCGGTCGCATCCGGTACGGCACCGGATTCGCCGGATCGGAAACATATTCGTCGAACTCGCGACCAGCCACTCCCGGTCCCTGCGTGCCACCGGCCCCCGGCGCGTCAAACGATAATTCCCCACTGGCTCGCAAATAAAGCGGCTTCGATTTATTCGCGCAGCCCTCCTCGCAAGCGAGCGGCCATGATTTGAATCTGTCCCAATGATTTTCCCCTGTGTTGTAAATCCACACAGGCGGCGTATCCGCCTTCGGCGCGCCTGGAACCAGATACTGATTGAAAAATGGCAGCAGCACGTCCCGCCGCCATTGCAGCCCCGTATCGCCGTCCCAGATCAGCGGCCCCAGCGACGACCCGTTGTAGTTCGCCCCGCTATGCCGCCACGGGCCCATCACCAGAAAATTCTTGTCGTTCAACTTATCCTGCGGCTCCATCGCCGCCCATGCATGAATTCCGCCGTACATATCTTCCTGATCCCAGAGCCCCTGCTCCCACATCACCGGCACTGTCAGCGGCGTCTTCGCCATGATCTTGTCCAGCGCCTGCCCTTGCCAGAACGCGTCATACGCCGGATGCGCCTCCATCAGCTTACAGAAGGGAAGCTGATCGCATCCGCCATAGGCGCCGAAATCTCCCGCCGATCCGAGCGCCAGGTGGTTCGTGTAATCGTCGTTAGTCATGCGCGGAATCGGCTGGCCTTCTCCGCGTTTCGTCGTCTGGAGTGTCATGTAATCGAGATTGTTTTGCCGGAACGCCCCGTAGTGAAACCAGTCATCGCCCATCCATCCGTCCACCATCGGACTTTCCGGCGCAGCCACCTTCAGCGCCGCATGCGGATGAATCAGCGCCATCACCACCGTGAATCCTTCATATGAGGAGCCGAGCATCCCCACTCTGCCATTTGACTCCAGCACGTTTTTCACCAGCCAGTCAATCGTGTCGTACGCGTCGGTCGTGTCGTCCGTCCCAGTCGTATTCAACAGGCCCACCGGCGGCGGCGTCATCAAGTAATTTCCCTCTGAGCCATACTTGCCGCGCACGTCCTGAAACACGCGAATGTACCCCGCCTTCACGAACACCTCATCGCCCTGCGGCAACTCGTCCACCATGTACGACGAATCCGCATTATGCGGCCGCTGCGCCCGCCCGGCCGCGTTGTACGGTGTGCGCGTCAAAATCATTGGCGCGTGCGACGCGCCCTTCGGCACCACGATCACCGTGTACAGTTTGACTCCGTCGCGCATCGGTATCATCTCGACGCGCTTCACGTAATCGAAGTTCACATCCGGCGCCTTCCACTGCGCCGCCATGTCATTCACCCGAGTGTCATCCTTAGCGCTCGACTGCGCTCGCGCACTTCCGCACATCACCGCAAACCCCAGCGCGGCTCCCAACACAACCGCAACCCCTACCCGAAAATCGAATCCCTGGAATTTCATCGCTATCCTTCTCGTGGCCTGAATTTCCGCGCCAGCCGCACGTTACAATAGCACGCGCGTCACTAAAATTACGGCGCCAGCGGCCGCACCTTCTCCGCTAGCATCTGGGTAAACTCCTCCGGCTTCTCGAAAAACGGAAAGTGCCCGGCCTCCTCGAATCACACCATCTCCTTCCGCGGCCCCTCAATCGCCTGCTCGTACTCCTCCACCGGCTCCGGCCTGCAAAACGGATCATGCCTCCCCTCCAAGAACAGCACCGGCACCTCGAACTTCGTCCCCAGCTTCGACAGTTCCACCTGCATGATCTGCGGCAGCAGAATTTCTGCCGACGAATTCATCCCGCGAATAAACCCCACCTCATCGCCCAGCAAATATTCCGGCACCGATACCACGGCCGTCAGCAGCGTTGGCACGTCCGTGAAGTCCCGTACGCTTCCCGCCGCTGGCCCCAGCAACCGGCTCGCCCAGCCATGTACCGTGCCCACTTTCTGCATGTTCATGCTCGGCCCCGGATAAGGCGCGAGCGGTTCAAGGTCCTTCAAAGCTTCCTGGTTATTCGCTCGGCGCGCCGCTTCCACCGCGTCGCGATAGGCCGTTGCTTCATTCTTCTGCATGTCCACCACTTGTCCCGTCTCCACATACGCGTACACCACCTCGGGATGCTCGTGCGCCAGCTCGAGCCCCCAAAGCTTCCCTACGAATGCCCCACCACGAAAATCTTGTCGCGATGAAACCGCTGCCAAAATTCGCCACATCCAACGCGTCCTGCTCCATCTGCGCCACGTTCATCGTCCGCCGCTGCAGCTCCCGGTCGTCGATTCCCCGCCCCGCGCTGGTCCCACTGCACCACCGTAAACGTCTTTTCCCAAGGCCCCTGAAATCTCGCTCCCATGGGAATGAATCCGATCCCCGGCCCGCCATGAATAAAAGGCAGAATCGGATTCTCCACGTTCTCCCCGCACACCTCTACCCACTGCCGGATCCCCCCAATCGACACCGCCTCCAGGCTCTCAATCCCCTGCGCCGACCGAATCGCCCGCTGCTCCCCAGTTTCATGCTGCAAATATTTCCGGTAAATCAACGCCGACGCCACCGCCAACACCACCACCGCCACCACCCCAAAACCCACATAACTCAAATTTTCTTCACCACCGCCCATTTCCCTACAAGCCCCCCTCCCTCTTCCCGCGAAGCTCAAGTGCAACGCCCTCAGCGGCAAGACAATATCATCACCCACATCCCCTGCGGATGCCGCACCTCATCAATGGCAATTACCGTCGCGCTCGCCACCGCCAAACCCTATCGACACCCACACAATCAATTCAAGCATCTCCCGTTTCCCATTAATTTCGGTTGATATGTCGAGAAGAGGTCACCTTCAGTCAGCCCGGCTCAAAGACTCTTTCTTGCGCTCCCCTCTGTGCCTCCTTCTTCGCGCTCTCTTTGAAAAATCTGCTCACCTACTCTTGGTTGTATAGTCTGAAGCCGGGGGGACGTGTGCCAGGAGCGGGTCAAGGTATGCTTGCCATGCAGATGCAACTGACTATCTTTGCTGCGCTCTTTGACACCTCTCCTACAGTGGTCGCGATGTGCGCGGCTGGCATCCTGATTTTCTTTGTCGCGCTGTGGGCTGCCCGCGACGATATCGCGCACGCTCGCGGCCTCGACAAGGTCGTGGCCTTGGGCAACTTGTGTTTTGCCGCGCCCTTGGCGGTGTTCGGGGCGCTGCATCTCGCGGCCGCAAAAGCCCTGGCGACGATGGTGCCCTCCTACATGCCCTGGCCGCTGTTTTGGGCTTATTTCTTCGGGTTTGCGTTGATCGCCGCGTCTTTGAGTATTGCCACGAAGATTCTGGTGCGCTGGTCTGGGCTGCTGTTCGGCATCGCCATGTTTTGTTTCGTGGCGATGATGGACATCCCCGGCGCTCTCGAAAATCCCAAGGACAGGTTTGGATGGATCCTGGCCGTCCGCGAAACGGCATTCGGCGCCGGCGCCTGGCTGCTCGCGGCGGGCGCGATGGCCGTCACATCGACGGGCACATCGACAGGTACAACGACGGGCAAGACGATGGGACGCGCCAAAAGCATATTTCTAGTCCTGGGCCGCGTGGTCGTTGGCGCCACCGCGATATTTTATGGCGTCGAATTTTTCATGCATCCGCAGGGCGTTCCCGGACTTCCGCTCCAGAAAATAATGCCCGATTGGATTCCCGCCCCCCGGCTCATCAACTACCTCACCGGCGCAATTCTTGTACTCGCCGGAGCGGCCATGCTGCTGAACAAAAAGACGCGTCTTGCCGCTACCTATCTCGGCGCCTGGATTGTGCTGCTGGTAATTTTTATCTACGGGCCGATCCTGTTCTCCACCCTGGCCGATCCCAGCACGCAGGTGAAAATCGAGGGAATCAACTACTTCTTCGACACGCTCCTGTTCGCCGGCGTGGTTCTCGCCCTCGCCCACGCCACCCCACCCACCGATTAGAGCAACGCGTCCCGCATCCTTCACAGTTCCGACACCGTTTGCGCCCACTTTCTCGGGCAGGTGCACGATGGTGGCGTTGGGGCCGACGGCCCAGGCGGCGCCGTCGAGTACAGCAATGGCATTGAGGTTGACGTCGTCGGTCCGCGTCCAGTGCGCGCCCTGATCGGTGCTGATGTCCTCGCCGCCCGTGCCGACGGTGAGAAGCGTGTCGCGATTCAGGAACGCAACCGCTGAGCGGAAGCCTCCCGGCGATCGTGTGGCGAGATTCCAGGTGGTGCCCTGGTCGAGCGAGTAAGCGGCGGTGCGTCTTGCGGCCTCATCATCTTTGTAATCCCCGCCGACGACTACAAGGAGATTTCCCAGCCGAGCGATCGAGAACGCGCCCCAGGATGGATTGCCTTTTGCGATGGGCGTTTCCGTCACCGTCCAGGTGCGGCCAAGATCGGTCGAATGAAACATCCGCGCGGCGGGGCCGCCGGTGACGAAATAGATTTCGCGTTTCTCGTAAATCAAAAGGCAGGAATTGCTCGCGGCGAAAGCGCCTTCGTTGGGAAGCGCGGCGGGCATCGCGTCGCGCGGGAGTTCTTTCCAGTGCTCGCCATCGGTGGTGCTGATGAGGACGAATTTCCCGTCGACCGGATCGCTGAGCGCGAAGCACTCCGTTTCGGAGATGCAAGCGAGCGCATCGAGAAAAAATTGCGAGCCGATGCCGGAAAATTCGAGCTTCCAGGTTTCGCCGCCGTTGTGGGTTTTGTAGATGCGCGACATGTTGCCCGGGCCGCTAGACATGACGTAAGCCAGCTTTTCATTAAAGGCCTGAATGCCGCGCAGGTCGAGCGAATGCGCCCGAACGGCGTTGATGAGTCCGCGCGTGTAGTGCTGGCCGCCGTCATTGGATCGAAGCGTGCGGCCGTTCGAACCTGAGGCCCAGATCACGGGCGCAGGATGGCGCTCGGGATCGCGGGCGTGAGTGGCGGAGACGGCGCGGAGATTCGAATCCCAGCCGGTGGTTTCGATGGTCCAGGATTGAGCGGCGGCGGGTGAAACAAAAAGAATGGTGAGCAGAAGGATTCGCACGGGGGCGCATTCTAACAGCAATTCCGAGCTCTGGGGCATTGCGCTGGAAGTGATTGGCATACCCCCCCTCTAACCGCCGATTAGAAATTCGCATGTGATTGAAAAGCAGTAGGTTGGGAGGAGATTTGATCGCAGAACCGTAAATTAAAAGCGCACGAAAGAGAGGCTCTTCGACGCTGCGCGTTCGCTGACGGCGACGATACTGGTTGGATCTCTAGCTAGCCATCCATCCGGCGGTGTCGGCGTGGCGGGTGGGCGCCACACCCGTGTGCCGATGGGTGCTTCCGGCCGATAGTGAAGTGCGCGTCATCATATAAAAACGGGAAATGGTAGCGCGGGTGCGAGGGGACTGTAAGTCCGTATAACTACGCATGGCTGCGGAAAACTCGGGGCGGGAACTCGCGGTTCAGCAACTACGGTGTGGCGGGGGTCGAATTCGCGGGGTCGTGCTTGGGGAGATTGGGGGTGATTTTTTTGACCACGAATTCCTGGAACAAGTTGGCGGCAGCGGTGGTCCCGATGCCGAGAGCTGTGTTTTCAAAGGTGAGTGCTGCGCCGCGATCATGCGAGGGGTAGTAGGCGTTGGAGATGCCGGCGGCGATGAGGCTACCTAGAATCGCGGAATAGGCAGGCTGCCAGCGGCCGTTGTCACCCTTGCAGACGACGGCCATGGAGATCGCGTAAAGAGCCCGCGAGCGCTTGCTGCCCGTTCCTTTATAGAAGTAGCGCGGATCCTGTTTCAAGAGCGAAGGCAGAATGGCGCCGCCGATGAAGGTGCTGGTGACGTAGTCGGCATAACCGGCGCCGTAGCGCTTTGCGTAACCCTGTGCGCCCTGGCCGTATCCGCCTAACGTATTTTGCGATTGCTGAATACCAGCCACCGCGCCGATCAATGCAAACGTTACGGGATCGATGGTGGTCTTCCAGGCCAGCTCAAATTTTTGCCGGGGGCGCAGCGCGACGGCGCTGGGATCGTAGCTGACGTAGAAATTCGGGAAGACGCCGAGTACGCGCTGCTTTTCCTGCTCCTGAATCTGCGCTTCGGCTACCTCTACCGTAGAAGCCGCCACGTGCACTTCGGTGACGGCGGTGGCGAGCTCCAAGCGGATCATGGGGACGACGTCCACTTCGCCTGCGTGCAGGGTGCCGGGAATCGTTTGCGTGGCGAAACCGGGCGAGGAAACTGTGAGCTGAAACGAGCCGGGAGGAATATTGGAGAAGGTGAACTGGCCATCACTATCGGCGACGACTTCGACGAATACTTGTGTGGGAGACTGGCCGTCGAGCGTAAGTCTCACGTGCGCTCCGACAATGGCAGCGCCGCTTTTATCCGCGATCTGGCCGCTGATTGTGCCGGGCGCCGCGACAGTATCCACGCCGCTTCCGTCGCCCGATTGATGCACGGCGGGCGGCTGAGATTGGGCGAACGCCATCGACGGAACGAAACCGAGCGGGATGCAAAGGGAGAAAAGCAGCAGCGGGCAGCAGCCGCGCAAGACTTGGCCGCGGCGACGACGAGAGGGATTTGCGCGCAAACCAGAGTTGGTAGTGGTCACCATTCCAATTTTATCGCCTATGCAGCGTACAACAAGCTTTGACTACGGGAAGGTGCTTCAGGTTGCATGTTGGTACCACGAAGTGCCTTGGTTACAACATTTCGGAGACTTCGAAAGCGGAGCGAGACCACACAAAGTTTCGCGATAAACCTCGTCAAAAAAAATCATTCTTCTACCGTACTGTAATTGAATTGTAACAACCTTCAGCCAGTCTCTCGCGCAGCGTTAGCAGCAGCCCTGCCCATTCACTACAACATTGGAGGAAATACATGGCACGTGTGTCTGTTCGAAGGACGTGGCGAGAGCGCGCGATTGCGAGCCTGCTCTTCGTCACGCTTACGCCGTTCGCAGCGGGTCCGGTTTCCGCTCGTACCCCCGGCCAAGACGACGACAAGAAAGACCATCATGAGACCGAAACGCCCATCAAGCACGTGATCGTACTCATCGGAGAAAATCGCACCTTCGACCATTTGTTCGCCACATACGTTCCACAAAGCAAGGATTCGATCAAGAACCTGCTTTCCGAGGAGATCATCAAAGCAGACGGAACGCCCGGAAAGAATTTCGGCAAAGCGGCGCAATTTCAGGCTATCGCACCGTTCAAGACGAAGTATTTCATCAGCCTGGACAGCACCGAGAAGGCACCCTACAGCACGCTGCCTGAGCCGACTCTGAATTTCTCGCCCAGCCTCGCGACTGGCGAGCCGCCACCGTTTCCTGCCGGAACTTCCACGACTCTTCTGGCCGAAATCGAGCCATCGCTCGAAGTGGGCGATCTGCATTTGCTGACAACCGGCGCATCGGGGGCGGCACAAACTGCGGAGCTCCCGGATTTCGATTCGCGCATCAAGAACTTCAGCAATCTGCCGAACGGGCCGTTCCCGCTCGAGGGAGCTACTCTCCCGTACGATTCCTACACCGGTGACTCCACGCACCGGCTGTTCGAGATGTGGCAACAGTCCGACTGCAATATCAGCAATGCCACGCCGCAGAATCCTTCGGGCTGCCTGAGCGATTTGTACCCTTTTGTGATCACCACGTATACGAGCGAGGTGGATCCGTTCAGCTTTCCAGTGGCCAACGAAGTGGACGATAACGGCGGCGGAAATTCGATGGCGTTTTACAACATGCAGAAGGGCGACGTGCCTGTTTTCAAGAGCCTCGCTGACCAATATTCCATCAGCGACAATTTCCACCAGTCGTTCATGGGCGGCACCGGCGCAAACCATGTGATGCTGGGCAGCGGCGACGCTATCTTCTGGAGCGACGGCAAGGGCAATCCGACTACGCCGCCATCTCACATCGCCAATCCCGATCCGCTGGCAGGCTCAGACAACCAGTACACGGTGGACATCGGTTTTGACGGAAACTTCACGGAGTGCGGCGATCCGTCGGAGCCCGGTATCGCAGCTATCACGACGTACCTGGCAACGCTGCCGTATCATCCCGAACCGAATTGCCAGCCGAACCACTTCTACATGGTCAACAACGACAACCCGGGCTTCCTGCCGGACGGCGCAGTGGATACAGCAGGAATCGCCAAGGGCGGTTCGATTCCGCCGGTAAATGTGCGTACCGTGGGCGAGGCGCTGAATGAAAAGGGCATTTCGTGGGCGTATTACGGCGGAGCATACAACGCCGCCGTGGCGCTGCAGCACGATCCCACGAGCACCGATCCGGCGGTGCAGATCGGGCGAGCCTACTGCAACATCTGCAACTTTGAATCCTACACAAACGCGATCATGGGCAACGCAGCACAGCGCGCGGCTCATATCAAAGACGCGACGGATTTCTTCGCCGCCATTGCGAACAGCACATTGCCGGCCGTGTCGTTTGTGAAGCCGGATGGCCTCCTCGACGGGCACCCGGCGTCTTCGAAGTTCGATCTCTTCGAAGGCATGGTGAAGAAAACGATTGATGCACTCAATGCCAACCCAGAGTTATTCGCCAGCACGGCGTTTATCATTACGCTGGACGAGGGCGGCGGCTTCTACGATTCCGGTTACATTCAGCCGCTCGACTTCTTTGGCGACGGCCCGCGCATCCCGCTGATCATCGTCTCGCCATTTACCAAAGGCGGGCACGTTAACCACTCCTATGCCGATCACGTCTCGATTCTGAAATTCATCGAGCGCAATTGGAACTTGCAACCCCTTACCGCGCGGAGCCGGGATAATTTCCCGAATCCGGTCTCGCATCCGAATAACCCGTATGTGCCGCTCAACAGCCCGGCCCTGAGCGATCTGTTCGATATGTTCCAGTTCAAACACGATCACGATGGCGGCGGAGGGCATGAGCACGGGAACGGAAATGGGAATGGAAACGGAAACGAGGATTAGAACGGCAGAAGCAGCTTAATCTGCCGCGATCTGGAAAAGCCTGTGTGAGACGAGTCCTCACACAGGCTTTTTATTGCAGGAGAATTGCGACGCCGCGCTTTTTGGGTCACACCTGATTTTTCTGCTCCCTGCAATCCGCGTATTGACTTAGCCCGCGAGTCTCTTGCCTTGGAGTGGTAAACTTTGCGTTTTCTCGAGGAGATGAATCATGCGTCTTGTACGCGCCGGTGTCCGCGGCGCTTTGATCGTGGTGGCTGGGGCTGGATGGATGGTTGCGCCGTTGGCACGCGCGCAGTCGGCGGCGGCGAAGGAACTTACCGTACAGCGGATCTATAGCGCGCCGAGTTTAAGTGGGCACCTGACTGAAGGAATTGAGTGGACGCCGGACAGCAAGCGAATCTCGTACATTGTGCGCAAGGGCGCTGGTCCGGATGCGCCGGTGGAACTTTGGACGATGGATGGGGCAAGCGGCGAACGCAAGATGCTGGTTGGCGCGGACACGCTGAAAGCGGTAACGCAACGTGAAAAGCAGCAGACGATTCAAGCGACCGGGCTGGGGCGGGTAGGCGCCGAAAGCTACATGTGGTCGCCGGACGGCAAAGCGATTTTGTTCGCGGGTAGCAGCCGCCTGGTGTTGCTCGACCTGGGGACGATGAAGCCGAAGACGATTGTGAACGGCGAGCAGGATGTAGAGGATCCGAAGTTTTCGCCGGATGGAAAACGGATCAGTTTTGTGCGCGATTCGAATCTGTGGGTGGCGAATATTGCGAGCGGCGAGACGAAAGCGCTGACGACGGGCGGGAGCGAAGAAATTCTGAAGGGGAAGCTCGACTGGGTGTATCCGGAGGAATTGAGCGCTTCGACTGCGTACTGGTGGTCGCCCGACTCGACGAAGATCGCTTATTACGAAATGGACGAACGGCCGGTGACGCGCTATCCCATCATGGATATGAGTTCGGTGACGGGGGCGATGCAGTACACGCGGTTTCCGCAAGCGGGCGAAGCGAATCCGATCGTGCGCGTGGGCGTGGTGCCGGTGACGGGCGGCGAAACGAAATGGATGGACACGGGCGCGAACACGGATGTGTATCTGGCGCGCGTGAACTGGCTGCCCGACGGGAGGCGGATCGCGATTCAGCGATTGAATCGCGCGCAAGACAAGCTCGATCTGCTTTTCGTGGATGCGGGTAGCGGCGCGACACGGACGATTCTTAGCGAGTCCGACAAATACTGGGTGAACATCAGCGACGATCTTTATTTTTTCTCGGACGGCAAGCGGTTGCTGTGGTCGAGCGAGCGCAGCGGTTTTCGCCATTACTATATTTACGATCTGGCCGGCAAGCAGCTGGAACAACTGACGAGCGGCGACTGGGGCATCAACGGCACCGGCGCGTTTGGGCCTGGAACGGCGAGCCATCCGCAGGTGGACGAAGCGCACAACTGTATCTATTTCATTTCGAATAAAGACAGCGTGGTGGAGACGCAGGTGTACCGGGTTTCGCTGCGAGATAAGAGCGTGACGCGAATTACGCGCGAGGCGGGGACGCACCAGCCGATGTTTGCGGCGGATAGCTCCGCGTTCGTTGACGTGTTTTCCACGGTGATGACGCCGCCGCGGCAGGATCTGGTAGGGATGGACGGCAAACGTATTGCGGCGATCGAAGACAACAATGTGGCCGAGCTTGCTGCATATCATTTTTCGCCGGTGGAGTTTCTGAATGTGGCGGCGAACGATGGAACGAAGCTTTACGCAATGATGGCGAAGCCGCCGAATTTCGATCCGGCGCAAAAATACCCGGTGCTTGTGTACGTGTACGGCGGACCACAAGCGCAGACGGTGCGCAATTTATGGGGCGACGTGGAGGGGCTTTGGCTCGGCCTGATGGCGCAAAGAGGATTTATCATTTTCGCGCTCGATAATCGCGGCTCGTACAATCGGGGGCATGCGTTTGAGACACCGGTGTATCACCACCTGGGCAAAGTGGAACTGGAAGATCAGTTGACGGGCGTGGGTTACCTGAAATCGCTGCCGTATGTGGACGGCTCGAGAATTGGAATCTGGGGCTGGAGTTACGGCGGCTTCATGACGCTGGATGCGATGTTCAATGCGGCGGGCGTGTTCAAGACCGGCGTGGCGGTGGCGCCGGTGAGCGACTGGCGCCTATACGACACGATTTACACAGAGCGCTACATGGGCCGTCCTCAGGACAACGAAGAAGGATACAAGCAGGCGTCGCCAGGAAATGACTCGGCAAAATTGAAGGGGCAATTGATGCTGGCCCATGGCACCGGCGACGACAATGTACATTTTGCGAACACGACCGAAGTGCTGAACCAGATGATCGAGAACAACCGTTATCCCGCGGCGCTGATGATTTTTCCCGGGCGCGGGCATCCGATCGGCGACGCAGCGGCACGGATTCAACTCTTTGAGCGGATTACAGAATTTTTTCTGAAGAATCTCTAGAGAATGATAGATTCGGAAACAAGATATGGATACAACCTGCCGAAGACGGACATATTCGAATATACTGGCGCGTAACGCCGGTCCGGCAGGCGTTCCTGCCGCGCGGCTCCGGAGAACTTTGAACTTCCGATCAAAATTGCGGGCCACTCAATGTGTGGCGATGTGTCTCGCAGCGGGGCTGTGGCCTGTGGCGCAAGCGAGAGGTCAACAGGGGCCAACGGCCAAGCACGAACCGGTGCTCGAAGCGGACACGTCGTCGCAGCTTCTCGATACGGGCTTTAAGAAACTTTACGAGCTCGATTTCGATGGGGCGCGCATGGATTTCAAACAGTATCAGAAAATTCGCCCCGACGATCCCATGGGGAAAGCCGCCGAGGCTGCCAGTTACCTTTATCAACAGTTCGATACAAAAGGCATCCTGTCGTCGGAGTTTTTTCTAAACGACCAAAGGTTCCTGGGCGGCGCGGAAGGAACCACATCGCAGAATCGCAATGAGCCTTTTGAAACGGCGGTGCATGAATCGCGCGAGATGGCCAAGAAACGCGTGAAGGCCAACTCGCACGACGTGCAAGGTTTGCTCGTTCTAACCATCGCTGACGGGATGGAATCGAATTACGACGCGTTCATGCAGAAAAAGCAGATGCAAGCGCTGAGCTTTATGAAACAGGGCGAGCAGGAAGCGAACGCGGTACTTTCGATTGATCCCTCTTCGCAAGATGCGTACGTGGCACTGGGCATGGCCAATTACGTGATCGGATCGTTGCCGAGCTACAAGCGCGCCTTTTTGTGGTTCGGCGGGGTTCACGGCGACAAATTAAAAGGAATCGAACTGATGTCGACGGCCGCCGAGCACGGGCGTTACCTGAGCCCGCTTGCGAAGATCATGCTGGCGCTGGCTTACGAGCGCGAGCACCAGCCCGATAAAGCCCGCTCGCTTCTAAGTGAGCTCTCCGCGCAATTCCCATCGAACCGGATCTTTGCGCACGAGCTGATGCTGGTGGATCAGAAAGGATCGTGTTGCAAGCGTTGAACGTTTTTGCGCTGAAGACTTCCCCTGCTGCTTACCATTTCACTCGCACGCGATAGTCGAGCGTTGCCCTTCCATCCTTCTCGACTGGAATCGAAAATCCGAGCGTGGTGGCGTCGAGCTTCGTCCATTTGAAATTCGAGTTCAGCACTTCCCAATCGCCGCCAATCGGTTCGCGGACTTCGACGGTGACGGCGCTCTCTTTGTGATTGCGCAGCGTGATCTGGTATTCGAGCTCGATGGTATTGCTCGAGATTTTCTTGTAGTCAGTTTCCTTGCGCTCGCAGACCACGTCGAAGGCGTTGCCGACGTGAATCTTGAGGGTTTCGTCCTTGGGAGTGTGGTCGATGTGGTCTTCGCCGACAAACTGGATGCCGCCCTTTGAATCGGCCTGGTAGACGCGGACGGTTCCGGCGGGCAGCGGCATGCCGAGGCTGCTCTTTTCGTCATTTTTGAAGCGATAAAGAACTTTTACCGGTTGCGAAATCGGATTGCCGATTCCCTGCGGATTGCGGAACCAGTATTGCTGGCCTTCGACGAGGAGATATTTTTCGACGGGAACGCCGCTGCCGGTGAGCAAGCTGATCTGTTTCGATTCGTTGTTCTGAATCGAGCTGCGGCGGCCGAGCGTGTAGAGGTGGTATTCGGAGAAGGCTTCCTGGCCAAACTGTGGCGCACTTAAAGCGTCCGACTTCCTCATAGCCGCTCCCATGGCCATAGTCACTTCCGGTTGGACACGGTTCAACTGGCCCGCAACCAGCTGGAGCTTGGCGTTCGAGTAGGCAACACCACTGTTGTTGACCAGCGTGACCCAGCCGTCGAGGTCGGCGCTTTTTTCATCGCGGCCAACGGTGAGAACGTAGTCGGCGCTCCAATTCATGTTGTTCGTCAGGTAGGAAGCTTCGACGCGCTGCGATTCGGCCCCGCGATTTTCGAGCATCCAGACGAGCGTGGGGCGGCTGTAGAGATTTTCGGGGAGATCGGGGAAGCGATAGGAGTCGGAGGACATGCCGGTGACGATTTCGTTGCCGATTTTCCAGACCGGGCCGTTGTTATTGGCGAGAAGTATGGCTTTCGTTTCAACCCAACGAGTGGAGCCGGCGTCTTTTTCGGCGCGCACCAGCGTGACTTGCTTGCCGACATATTTTTGCAGGAGCTTTTGTGGATCGAGGAGGTCGAATTCATAATTTTGCTCGATGACGTTGAGCTTCGCGGGATCAACGAGCGAACGGAAATGGACCGTGGCGGGGTTGATCGACGCAGCGACGTCTTCGAAATGAAGCGGGAGCAGGCCGGAGGGGAGGTGAATCTGGCGAACGTCGCGCACGAGAGCGATGTTCGAGTTGTAGACGGTGACGGCGAGATCGACCTGGTCTTTTTCTGTGGTGATGGCGGGTTCCGAGGCGTTCGAGGGTTGCTTGCGCGCGGCGTTTGCGGATTCTGATTGCTTGCCGGATTGAGGACTGGTGGCGCGGGTGATGTGCGCGGCAAGCGCCAAAGCGGCAAGCGTCGCGACGAAAAGTGCTGCGTGAATTGTTTTGGTTGATTGAGAGGGCATGGCGTCTCCTTGGGCGAAAGTGCTCCTGCTTGTTGGAACGGGTGAGATCAAAAATCTTGCGCGCAAAATGATTTATTTGGCCGGGTACCAGATGTCTCCCGCGTCATCGGTGGTCCATTTCTGGCCATCTTCGGATGTAACCGTGGCGCGGTAGGCATCTTTCGCTTCCACCTCAACGAGGTTCCCCGATACGGGCGGCGGAAGTTTTCGCCAAGTTTTTCCGTCTTCTGTGACGAACACGGCGCCGGAAGATCCGACCAGCCAGCAGATTTTCGGAGCTACGGCGGAGTGGGCGTTGATGTCGGCAGGAGGATCGAGGAGACGGCCTTGCCAGGTATTGCCTCCGTCGCTCGAAATTTCCACCAGGCCGCCCATTCTTGCAATGCGATAGATCACGTTGGGGTCGGCGGTGTAAACAAGGATCGGGGAGAAATGTTTCCTCGCGCCGATATTGCCCAAAGACTTCGCCGTTGCGCCGCTGAGAGACCGGGTCTTGGTTGTGGTTTCGGCAGATTTCGATTTTTCTTCCGCGGCTGCCGGCGGCGCAGGTGCGGGAGATTTGACGGGCTCGGCGGTTGCAGAAGAAACCGGCACCTTCTGCAAGGCGGTATTCAATTCCGGAGCGGGGGCCGCGGGCGCAGGTTCGATCGCGGAGGTCTGGTCCTGTGCAGCAGCGTCCGCAGCGGAATTTTGGCGGGCGGCTGAATTTTGGCCGCGAGCAACTCTTTTCGCCGAGTTCGATTCAAGTGGCTGGGAAGTTTCGGAATTGGAGCGAATCGCGTTTCCATTTTCCGCGGAAGAAAGATTCGTCCCATTCAGGGTTCTCGCTGCTCCGGGCATCGCAGGGCGTGAGACGGCGGCGTGCCCGCCATTGAAGGCGCCACCGGGCCGGCCGCGAAAAGACGGAGCCGCGCCACTTCCACCACTTCCCCCTGCGCTCCCGCTCGCTGCAGAGGGTGCAAGTGGATGCGCGGGCGGTGCAGAGGAGGTGGTAGCAGCGCTGGTGGAGCTCTTGGTTATGGCTACCGGCGGTCTCGGTGGCACTTGCTTGGCCTCAGGCGGTGAGGTCTTTTGTGGCTCATTGCTCTCGAGTTTCGTTTCGGTTTCGTTCGTAGTTTGGTCTTGAGTCGGCGCCGATGGTTCCGACACAGCGACTTGATTGTTGAATCCGATGGTGGTCGTGTGCGAGGCGAAGCGTATGAATAGAAAGGTGCCGAGAACGAGCATAGCAGCTGCCGGAACAAGCCAACGGAGATCGAGCCATCGCGCGCCGGGCGATTTGCGTTGAGAAGATTTCGCTTCAGAACGCGAGGCGGATGCGGCGGGTTTCGCTTGGGCGGGCGTGCGGGCGGCTTCCAAGGCAATTGGCCGCGTGCCCGCGAGAGCCGGTTCGAGCGCGAGTTCGGGTTCCAGGATCTGTTCAGCGCAGGCAAGCGCCATGGCGGCGAGTTGCTCGCGGCAACGCGGGCAGGTGGAAAAGTGAATCTCGTATCCGGCGGCTTCATCTGCGCCGAGGGATTGGTCGAAATAAGCAGCCAGGAGCTCGGCGTCAGGGCAATCGTGGCCGATTGAAGAATCGCGGGCAAGACTTTGCCGGAGCAGACCGTCCATTGCGTTTTCGTTGTCCTGCGAAGGCATGACGCTATTCTCCTTCTTTAGAACGGGCCAAGCCGAAATTCTTGCAAAAATACGGCGCGAATCGCGCAGCTGCGGCCATGGTCAATCACGCGCTGAAAGAGCGCGCGTCAAATCGAACGGCCACTGCTGCCGCGCGTATTCGAAGCACAGTTTCAATTGCGCTTCGGTTAATTTTTTTTCTTCGCGGAGCGCCACTTCGACACAACGCCGCAAATCCGCGCGAGTTCGCTCGAGTTTGCGCGAGACGGTGGCTTCATGTTCTCCGACCAGTTTGCCGATTTGGGCGAGCGTCAGATCATCCACGTAGTAGTAAGCAAGGCGAAGGCGATCGCGCGGGGCGAGATCGCGCAGCGCAGCGGTGACGCAGGCTTGCATGATCGCGAGGTAGGCGTCGCGTTCCGGGTCCGGCGGCGTCTTTATCTCGGGCAATTCGCGCGCATCTGAGTCACCGTTGCCGGGATTGTCAAGCGAATCCATTTTTTCCGTGCGGCGGATTTCGTCGATGTGGCGTTGAACGAGAATCGCGTGCAGCCACGTGGATAGTTTGCTGCGGCCGTGAAAGTAGTCGAAAAGGGAGCGACGCGAGCCGCCGGATGACTCGCGCAGCCCGTAGAGATCGGCGTAGAGCGAATCGGCCAGCTCGCGCGCTTTCGAATCGTTGCCGCCCGATTTCGAGAGAATCATGCGGGCGGCGCGGTAGAGTTCCGGGCGGTAGTGCGCGATGAAATATTCCCAGGCATCGCCGTCACCGGCGCTGCAGGCGCATGCGAGGGCGAGGTCGCTTAGGTGCAGGCTTTCGAGATATCCGGCGACGATGCGGTCGTCTGGAAGAGAATCGGGGAAGCGGCGTGAGGCGCTGCGCTCGAGGGCGCGTTGAAACCCTTCGCGCGTCAGATTCCAGCCCGGAGGTACGGCAGCGGTTTGCCAGCAACGCGCAACGACCGAGTTAAGGGAAGCTGGAAATCGATGCGACTTGTCGGCTGGCATCTTCGCTGGGCCGCCTCTGGGGAAGAATGATACTAGAATCGGAGGAACGAGTTGCATGGGAGCGATAGGCATGGCTTCGTACTGATATTGCATTTCAGGGCTAAAGCCCGCCTCTGCGGCGTTGGCCAGATGTCTCGGTTGAAACTGCGGGCCTATAAATCTCCGTGCGCTGACTTCTTGTAATAGGGCGGCGAGTTCGCCTATAGTCGCACTCGAATTCTGCAAATTGAAATTTTGTGCGGGGAGGATCGATGGCGCGTCGGGTTGCGGTGTTTATCGGATTGATTATCTGTTGCGTTTCACTCAATGCGCAAGCGCCGAAAGAGGCACCCAAGAAAAGGATCGCTGTGCGCGCTGGAAGATTGATCGACGGGAAGAGCGAACAGCCCATCTCGAACGCAATGATTGTGGCCGAAGACGGCAAGGTCGTGTCCGTCACACCCGGCGGGAGCGCGCCGGCAGGTGTGGAGGTGATCGATCTTTCGCACGCAACGGTGCTCTCGGGACTCACAGATGCGCACACGCATGTGCTGCTGCAAGGCGATGTGACCGCGGCTGATTACGACGAGCAACTTTTGAAGCAATCAATTCCCTATCGCGCGATTTTAGCGGCGCGCAATGCGAAGATTGCGCTGGATCACGGTTTCACCACGTTGCGCGACCTGGAAACGGAAGGCGCTATGTACGCGGACGTGGACGTGAAGAAGGCGATCAATCACGGCGAAGTGCCCGGGCCGCACATGTTTGTCTCGACGCGGGCGATGACGCCGACAGGCATGTATCCATTGCTCGGCTATTCCTGGGAAATTGAAGTGCCGCACGGCGTGCAGTACGTGGACGGCGTGGACAATGCGCGGCTGGCGGTTCGCGAGCAGATTTCGCGCGGAGCGGATTGGATCAAGTATTACTCGGATCGCGCGTATTACTTCGGCTCCGACGGCGTGCTGCACAGCCATGTGAATTTCACGGACGAAGAAGCGCGCGCGATTGTGGAGGAGACGCACCGCCTCGGTCACAAGGTGGCGGCGCATTCGATTGGTTCGGATGGCATCGCGGCATCTTTGCGGGCTGGCGTCGATTCCATCGAACATGGTGACGGATTCACGGAAGCGCTACTCGATCAGGCCGTGAAGCAAGGCGCCTACTGGTGCCCGACGGTGATGGTGGGAGCGTATGTGGCACCGGGACGCGGGGGAAACTGGGGGCCGATGGTGAAACTCGAGCAGGAGGCATTCGGACTCGGTGTAAAAAAAGGTGTGAAGATTGTGCTAGGGACGGACGCTGGCGGGTTTCCGTGGACCGATCCGAATTTGAATCAGGCGCGCGAATTTCACTACTACGTGGATTACGGGATGACGCCGATGCAGGCGATTCGCTCGGCTACGACGGTTGCCGCGGAGATGCTGGGTTGGAGCGATCGCTCGGGAACGATCGAGCCCGGGAAATTGGCCGACATGGTGGCTGTCTCGGGCGATCCGCTGGCGAATATTGATGAATTGCTGAACGTGAAGTTCGTGATGAAGGAAGGCGTGGTTTACAAGAACGAATTCAAGTGATGTCTGCGGCCACGCGGCCTTCAAGACTCGCTTCCTGTTAAGATTGTGTTTCGATGTACACCTGCCGGCAATGCGACGCAGCGATTAACTCGGGGAGCGAAGTGTGCCCGTATTGCGGCGCGGACCTTACTTCGCCGGGTGCGGACGTCTTTGGCGAGCCGGCACCCGTCGCGAGAAAACCGACGGCTAAACGAATCCTTATCGCGTGCGGGATTCTGCTTGTGACGCTGGGAGCCGTGGGCTGGTTCGCGGTGCCGTGGCACATGTCGGGATCGAAATCGGAATCAGAGGCACGCGCTCGCGATGCGATCGCGACGGTTCAGTCCGCGCTGGCAAATTATCAAGCGGCTGAAGGGGCTTATCCTTCTTCGCTCGAAGCGCTCGGAGACACGGCTCGGATCGCAGCGCAAAAAGCGCAACTCGGACATTACACGCTGCAATACTCGCCCGGGAAACCTGACCACGACGGCCGCCTGACCAGCTACACTCTTGTTGCGCGGCCGGGAAATTTTGGTTTCCGGAGTTACTACACGGACGAATCCGGCGTGCTTCGCGGCACCGCAGAGGATCGTGCCGCAACAGTGCAGGACGCGCCGATGCAGCCGCATCTTTGAGAGTGGAGTGAAATCGCAGTAACGATTCAGCTTGCTGATGGTCTAAACGAACGTAGTGAGCGCTACGTGAGCCCTAAAGGAACAGCCATTTCTTCAGGCAGATTTTCGGTCTTGATTGCGGCCCTTCTTTTCTCTTCGCCGATTGTGGCGAGCGAGATTGCGGGGCGGGTTTGCGAACCCGCTGATTGCTGCACGTGCGTATCGCTCGACTATTTGCCACTCGCGGCTGCTGACGCCTCGTTCGGCGCTCAAACCATGCAACAAGGAGCGGCGCATTCGACGGCCGGCATGGACATGAGCCACCCGGAATCGTTGATCGAGACGATCCTCATGCACGCCAGCTCCGGCACGAGTATCGAGCCGATTTCCACGCCGCATGACATGCTGATGAAACACCTGGGCGCGTGGATGCTGATGTTTCACGGCGTTGCATTTGTGAATTCGCAGCAGCAGACAGGTCCGCGCGGGGGCGACAAGGTTTTTGGCACGAGCTGGTTCATGCCCATGGTGCAGCGCTCGCTCGGGCCTGGGACGTTCACGGGGCGCGTGATGCTGAGCCTTGATCCCGCGACGATCAGCAACCGGCGCTATCCCGAACTTTTCCAGATAGGCGAAACGGCTTACGGAAGTCCGATCGTGGACGGGCAGCATCCGCACGATTTTTTTATGGAGCTGGCACTGCTCTATGATGTGAAGCTTGGCGAAAATATTTTGCTTTCATTTTACGGCGCGCCGGTGGGTGATCCAGCGATGGGTCCGACGGCATTCGCTCATCGGACGTCCGCGAGCGAGGATGGTCTGGCGCCGCTGGGCCACCATTTGCAGGATTCGACGCACATCGCGAACGACGTCGTCACGCTGGGATTCACCTATAAAATCGCGCGCATCGAGGCCTCAGCCTTTCACGGCCGCGAGCCGGACGAATTCCGCTGGAATATCGATACGGGCCCGCTCGATTCCTGGTCGGTGCGGCTCACGCTGAATCCTGCGGCGAACTGGAGCGGGCAATATTCGATCACGCGCCTGAAAAGCCCTGAGCAACTTTTCCCCAACGGAGACACGCTGCGCATGACGGCTTCAGTTACGTACAACCGGCCCTTTCAAAATGGAAATTGGGCGACGTTGCTGCTCTGGGGGCGCAATCGCGATATTACCGACGGGCAGGTGTTCAACAGTTATCTGGCGGAAAGCACCGTGCGCTTCGCGAAACACAATTACGCGTGGACGCGCGTCGAAAACGTGGATCGCACGAATGAACTGCTGCTCGGGGAAAATCCGTTGCCGCCGGGATTCGAGGAAAAGTTTCTCGCGCGCGTACAAGCCTACACGTTCGGCTACGATCGGGAATTCAATTTCATCCCGCATGTGTCGAGCGCGTTCGGCGGGCAATACACGCTGTACACGAAGCCAAGCTTCCTGAATCCCGTCTACGGGACGAACACGATGGGCGCGCTCGTTTTTGTGCGCTTCCGCGCGATTCCTTCCGAGAAGTCGAAATAGCTTGATGCTATACTAGCTGCGCAGGCCGTCGCCCGATCCACTCGAAATTCCGCGGAGAGGTGCTGGAGTGGCCGAACAGGGCTGCCTGCTAAGCAGTTTCACCCCAAAAGGGTGACGGGGGTTCGAATCCCCCCCTCTCCGCCAGAACTCACAACATAGGACTTAAGGGTTAGGAAAACGGCGGCTAAACGCCACTTCTGCTAAGTACCGGCAGACCTTGCAGAATTTTCTTTCACTGTTTCAAGTAATGAAGTGCAGCACATCCTGACTTAAAAGGCTTTAACGCAACCGGTTTCAATTGCACTTTCTCGGGCAGGTTTACCCCCTCCAGCAACCGCCTTCCTCTCCTAGCAAGGATTGGCTGAACGACAAAACGAAATTCATCCACCAGGCCAAGCTTTATAAGTTGCGAAGGAATATCCACACCGCTGGCAAGAATATTTTTGCCCGGCTCTTGCTTCAACTTGAGTATTTCGTCGCGAAGATTTGTGCGGACAACCCTCGCATTTTTGTCGCCTTTCTTAGCATCAGCATTGTCTAACCATTGCGAAAACACAATCTTGTTGGCGGATTCGAATGCCTGAGCAAAATCGCGATCCGCTTTGCTTGCAGACTGGTCTTTTGCGATATCAGGCCGTTCATCGTATGGGTCGATTGGGGCCTTCGCCAACCGCTCAACACCGCGAAGAAGCACTTAATCACAACGCTTCGTGATGGCAGGCTTTCGCACGGTCCAGGAGGAGATCGCGTTCGCGCGTGTTGCGGGTGAGCGAGGCGGCGCGCTCGAACTCGCACCGTGCCTCGTCAAAACGGCCAAGCTTGAAAAGAAAGTCACCGCGGACGCTTGGCAAGAGGTGATAGCTCTTGAGAGAAGGCTCGGAAATCAGCGTGTCAACGATTTCGAGTCCCGCAGCCGGGCCGGATGCCATCGCGACCGCGACGGCGCGATTCAGATCCACGATGGGTGACGGCATGAGCCGCCCCAATTCCTCATACAAGCCTACGATGCGCGGCCAGTCTGTTTCCTGCGGCGCACGCGCTCGCGCATGACAGGCAGCGATAGCCGCCTGGAGGGCGTATGGGCCGCGCGCGCCGCCGAGTGCTTCCGTACGCTCCAATGCCACCAGACCGCGACGGATGAGCAGTTGATCCCAGTGCGCGCGATTCTGATCGAGGAGTAGCACAGGCTCGCCCGACGGGCCGGTTCGGGCGGCGGCGCGCGACGCCTGTATCTCCATCAACGCAACCAGGGCATGAACTTCCGGCTCCTTGGGCGCAAGCTCGGCCAGAATGCGACCGAGACGGAGCGCATCTTCGCAAAGTGCAGGCCGCATCCAGTCGTCACCCGCGGTGGCCGAGTAGCCTTCGTTGAAAATGAGATAAATCACTTCCAGAACCGACGAAAGACGGGAAACAAGCTCGGCCCCCTGCGGAACCTCGAAAGGGACGCGTTCATCGGCGAGTGTTCGCTTGGCGCGAACGATACGCTGGGCGATGGTCGGCTCAGTTGCGAGAAAAGCGTGCGCGATTTCGTCGGTGGTGAGGCCGCCAAGCAAGCGAAGCGTGAGCGCCACGCGTGCCTCGGTGGTGAGCACCGGGTGACAGGATATGAAAACGAGACGCAGGAGATCGTCCCCAATATTGTCGTCGAGCGCGGCTTCGAAATCCGGCACGGCCATCTCCTGCTTCGCCTGAAGGTCGCGACCCAGCTCCGCGTGCTTGAGTTCGAGGCGCTTGTTGCGTCGCCAGAGATCAATGGCGCGATTCTTCGCGGCGGCCATCAGCCACGCGCCCGGATTGTCTGGAATTCCGGATTGCGGCCACTGCTCGAGTGCGGCGACGAGAGCATCCTGAGCGAGCTCTTCGGCGATACCCACGTCGCGCACGATTCGCGTGAGGCCCGCGATGATTCTGGCGGATTCAATCCGCCAGACCGCGTCGATGGTGCGATTAATGTCCGTAGCTGTCACAGCTACTCATCACACCATCTTCAATGCGGTGGTGCAAGGCGGCGCGGCCGCTCCTGACGAGTGAACTTTTATGCTTTCGCCCTCGGATCGAAGGCTTCGGGCCCGAGCACTTGGCGAACTTCGGTCTCGCCTTCCCAACCTGGCCAGTATTTCCTGTGGAGTTCCATGAAGCGCTTAGCACCTTCGATTGCCTCTTCCTTTGATTTCAAATCGAATATCGCGAACCCGCCCACTACTTCTTTGGATTCGGCAAACGGCCCGTCGACAGCGTTTACCTGTCCGCGCGAAAGCCGGACGCGAGCGCTCTTTGCAATTGGAGACAGGCCGCCGCTTGCGACCATCGTGCCGGATTTCTCCGCCTCTTCACCAAGCTTCGTCATTGCATCCAAGAATTCCTTGGGCGGAGGAGCTTGAATTTCACCGTGTTTGACCAACATCATGAATCGCATCGTCATATCTCCTCGTGATGTTATGGGGCTGGGTTATCTGTCGGTGTTTGCAATACTTGCAATCGCTACGATTTTGCCGCCTTTTTATTTAATTCCTCGCGAAGAGCCCGCTCGCGCGCAGCGTGTTCGGGAGAAACGATGTCCGCAGGGACATCCTGCATCTCGTATACCTGCCGGATCTCAACCTCCGTCCCATCAAACGGAGCGCGCTTAAGCCATTCCACCGCCTCTTCGATGGACTTCACTTGCCACAGCCAGAAGCCCGCGACGAGTTCCTTGGTTTCCGCGAACGGGCCGTCGATCACTGTGCGCTGTTGCCCGGAAAATTTCACGCGCTTGCCCTTCGAACTCGGATGAAGGCCTTCGCCCTCGAGCATCACCCCGGCCTTCACCAGTTCTTCGTTGAACTTTCCCATGGCCTCAAAGCGATCCTTTGTCTTCTTGGTTGGTTGAAGTCCCGCTTCCGAATCCTTGTCTGCTTTGACGATCACCATCACTCGCATCGTTTGATCTCCTTGTCCTAAATGACTTAGATTCATCAGTTTCAGCAACAAGCCTTCCTGCTGCTCGTGCCCGACTGAGTCTTGCTTCTATCTACGAGTCGAATGACAGGCAGCGAAATCGACATGCGCCTCTTCTTTTTTTAGCTTTCTTTTCCCGCGGCGGCAAACACAGGCGCAAAAAGTACCGTTCCCATCGCGATAAGAAGCATTCCTGAAAATGATAGCAATACCTCGTAGAGGGCTCGCAAGAACTCCGTGTGATTGAAAAAATAGCCCTGGAGAAAGTGCCGGGCGGCGATTGTGGCAGCCGCCAGCGGCCCGGTTGCATCCGCTTGGTCCCCGATGACTTGGAAGAACCGGACCAGGGTAGCGGCCTCCACTAGATTTCGAAGCACGATAAAAAGCCCGAGGCTCACGAGGGCCGCCGCCAGGATTGACTTGCGATTCTGAAAGACTAAGTGCCACCTTGCCATTGACTCCCCCTGACCTGTGTATTTGTTCCTTCTACTTACACGTCGAACGAGGGACGGCAAAATCGACAAAGTTTCAGGCTCTGCTCTATAGACAATTCAAGGGTATTGAAGCCGGTGGGTTATACTGAACTCGGGCGTGGACCGATGTCCGAAGAAACGAACCGCAAACCGTTTTCCGGTTTTCGCAATCCCCTCCTCTACACCTCCACGCTGTTGCTCATCGCGCTAGTCTATGTCGGCGGCACTTTCTACATGCGCCGGGAGCAAAACCGCGAGATCGAAAAGCGTGCCGCCGATGCCGCGGCGGCGAAAGAACGGACGAACGACGCGCAGACCGTCGAACAACTCGGTGGAACCGAATTCAAGATCCTGAATTTCTATGCCACGCCTGGCCTCGTTCATCCGAACGAGACTGTTCAGCTCTGTTACGGCGTCTCTAATGCGAAGACCGTCAAACTCGAGCCGCAAACAAATTTCGTCTGGCCATCCGTGAGCCGCTGCGTCGATGTCAACCCGAAGAAAACTACCGACTACACGCTCACCATTGAAGACGGCAACGGAAACTCAAAGACTTCCACTCTCACCGTGCTCGTTCGCTAGCGATTTTCGCCAGCATTCATCCCAGCGCCGAAATATTCGCGAATTTTTCCGTCCAGCGCACGCGCCGTCATCTGCATAGGTGATGAATGGGGTAAGAATCGTGCCGACCGTGATCGCCAATCCCGTGAACCCCTCGAAGAAGAAGGCGTACGAAAACCAAATCAGACAGATCACCAGGGCGAGTCCGGCTTCGAGTGCCGCGAATCGTATTCCCACCACCAGGCGTAATTAACTTACCAGCAAAACCACCGACACCGCAGAGCAAATCGCAAACGCAAGGTGAATCGAAATATGGTGCACCAGATAGGCCATCAGCAAATGAAACGAAAAAAAAGCGCAGGCCAGAAAGAAATAATTTATGGGATGCAAATGGACCGCCGCATTCAAAGTATGTATTAACTTTAATTATAAAGTACTTTTATAATAAAGTAATTTATTAAACCAACAAGATCATCCAATAGCTCAGGCAACGGTTGCGGATTGGCCAAACGCAGAAAGGTAGCTCTGCGGTCTTCTAGGCTGCAGACTAACTATGCCCACCACCAAGTTCGCGCACAATATCGCCCACAAACGACTTCGCGTCACCAAAAAGCATCAGCGTCCTATCGAGGTAATACAGAGGATTATCAATTCCCGCAAACCCGGGACTCATCCCGCGCTTGATCACCATCACCGTGCGCGCCTTGTCCACATCGAGGATCGGCATGCCGTGAATGGGACTGCCCGGATCATTCCGCGCGGCAGGGTTCGTCACGTCGTTGGCACCGATCACCAGCGCCACATCCGTCTGCGGGAATTCCGGATTCACGTCTTCCATGTCCAGTAGTTTGTCGTAAGGAATGTCCGCTTCGGCCAGCAGGACGTTCATGTGTCCCGGCATGCGCCCGGCCACCGGATGAATCCCGAATTTCACGTCCACGCCGCGCTTCGTGAGCGCGTCGTACAGTTCGCGCACCTTGTGCTGCGCCTGCGCCACCGCCATTCCGTAGCCCGGCACGATTACCACTTTGCTCGCAGCAGCCAAAATTGCGGCGGCTTCCTCAGGCGTCGCGCTTTTCACCGGTTTTGCTTCTTGCCCGTCCGCGCCCTTGGCAGCCTGTTCCTGGCCAAATGCTCCGAACAGCACGTTGGAAAAAGACCGGTTCATCGCCTTCGACATGTTCACCGACAGAATGAATCCGGAAGCTCCGTCGAGCGCGCCAGCAATAATCAGCAGTTTGCTATCGAGCACAAATCCCATCGCCGCGGCGGAAAGTCCGGCGTAAGAATTGAGCAAAGACATCACGGTCGGCATGTCCGCGCCGCCAATCGGGACAATCATCAGAACGCCAAACAACAACGAGATTCCGAGAATCGCCGGGAAAAGATGCATCTGTTCGGGATGCAGTATCAGGACCACCGCGCCCAGAATCGCGAGGCACAGCACGGAAAGGTTGACGAAATTCTGTCCTTTGTAAGTAATCGGACGCTGCGGCAACACTTCTTCCAGCTTCCCCGCCGCCATCAAGCTTCCCGTGAAAGTAAGCGAGCCAAGGATCACTTCCGCCGAAAGCACCGCCATCATGAACGGCGGCACATTCGGCGCGCGCAAATAAAATTCCGATGTGCCCACCAGCGTCACGCACAGCGCGCCAAACGCGTGGCTTAGCGCCGTCCTTTGTGGGACGGCTGTCATGTGAACCAGGCCCAGCGGCACTCCGATGATCGAGCCGAGAACCAAGCCAATCGCGATCCAACGGTAGTCCACGATCCCGTGATGTAAGAGAGTCCCGATGATCGCGAGAAGCATTCCCAGTTCGCCGGCCCACACCCCCTGCCGCGCCGTTTTCGGCGAGCTCATCAATTTGAGCGAGAGGATGAAAAGGACTGCCGCTATCAGATAGGTGATCTGCAGGAGTAAGTCAGAACCGGCGAAAGAATTCATGATTTCGTGGGGCGGCTGGTCTTGAACATTCTCAGCATGCGGTCGGTAATCAGGAAGCCGCCTACGATATTGCACGTCGCCGCGACGATGGCGATCGTCCCCAGGATTGTCGCGAGAAAGCTCTTCCCTTCTCCGGCCAGAATGATCGCGCCCACTACAGCAATCGCGTCGAGCGCGTTCGTGAGCGACATCAAGGGCGTATGCAGCAGCGGCGAAACGCGGCGAATCACTTCAAATCCGATGAAGGCCGCCAAAATGAAAACGTATAAATCGGTCAGCAGGTCCGATTGCACCATCAGCTTGCCCCTTTCCCAGCGGTCGCGAGGGCCGGCAGCGACAGGAATTCCCGCACGCGCTCATTCACAATTTCACCGTCCCGAGTCAGCAACGTGCTTCGGACGATTTCGTCGTCGAGCTTCAGCTCGAGCTTGCCGTCATGAACCAGATACTGCAGGAACGCGGTGATGTTGCGCGCGTACATTTGGCTTGCGTGATACGGAACCGTGCTTGCGAGGTTGATTCGCCCGATGATCGTCACGCCATCGGCTACCACTTTTTCGCCAGCTCGTGTCAGCTCGCAATTCCCGCCACGCTCCGCGGCCAAATCGACAATCACCGATCCCGGCGCCATGCCTGCCACCATGTCTTTGGTTACCAGCACGGGCGACTTCTTGCCAGGAATCACCGCTGCCGTGATGACCACGTCGCTTTCGCCCACCACGCGGCCGAGCAACTCCCGCTGCTTTCGGTAGAATTCCTCGTCCTGCGCTTTTGCATACCCGCCTGCATCCTGCGCGTCCTTCGCTTCGATCGGCAGTTCGACGAAACGTCCGCCCAGGCTTTGCACTTGTTCCTTCGCAGCCGGCCGCATGTCGTATGCCGACGTCACGGCGCCGAGCCGGCGGGATGTCGCGATGGCCTGCAGGCCTGCGACACCCGCACCGATGATGAGCACACGCGCCGGGGTAATCGTTCCCGCTGCGGTGGTCAACATCGGGAAAATGCGAGGCAGCGTGTTCGCCGCAATCAGCACCGCTTTGTAGCCGCAAATCGTGCCCATCGAGGAAAGCGCATCCATGGCCTGGGCACGCGTCGTTCGCGGAATCAACTCCACGGCGAACGACGTCACTCCGGTCGCTGCAATCTGCTGAATTGTTTTCAACTCGCCGAGCGGCCGCAAAAACCCGATCAGCACCTGGTCGCGGTGGAACAATGGCAAGTCCACCTCGCCGGTTTTGTCATTCGAACCCAGGGCCAGCACCTGCACGATAATGTCGGAAGTGCGAAACACCTCGGCACGCTCGGCGACAATCTTTGCGCCTTTCGCCGTGTAATCCGCGTCCGGATACCCTGCTTCAATCCCAACCCCCGCTTCGACCACCACGGCGAGCCCGGATTTCGCAAGCGTCGGCACCACCGATGGCACCAGCGCCACCCGCCGCTCTCCGGGAAAGGTTTCACGAGGAACACCAACAATCATCAGCGTCCCTTTGCAGTCTTTACGAAGTCGAAAATCTTATCGGCCAACCGTACTAGCCGCAGTAGTTACGCCTCGCCCTAGGTAGGGGCGGGTCTAAGACTCGCCCGCGTAAACGTCACCGCGGCCGTGCTTATAAGCCGTGTTCGAACCGGCTATTTTATCTGGATTCGTCTTGAAGTCTATCGAACATCCGCGCTGCGGTAGAGACTTCCGCAGTCAGAGTTTGGCCCAGAAGCCAAATACCACGGCGCCGACGATGAAAAGGAACGAGACAACGTGATTCCACCTCACGTGCTCGCCGAGATAGATCCACGCAAACGCGACGAACACGCAAAGCGTAATCACTTCCTGGATAATTTTCAGTTGAAAGGCGGTGAACTCGCCGTACCCGGTGCGATTTGCGGGAACCTGAAAGCAATACTCGAAGAAAGCAATCAGCCAGTTCAGGACGATCACGGCTACGAGCGACGCCTTTTTGTACTTCAGGTGGCCATACCAGGCGATCGTCATAAAAAACATTAGAGCAAATAAGCAAGAGGATGGTTTTCATGGCGCCGAATCCTAGCATGGGCTTGCATCCCCGGTAATCAAGGGATACAAGGTAGCCTTTGAAACCCAGGTATACGGTTTCGACCTGATTTGCGGTATTCCGTGCGAATCCTCTATAATTGCTGAGTTATTGTGCCGAAACGAAAAGGGAGTCGACTCTCATCGCGGCGCTCTCCCAAGCGCCGAAAACAATCCCAAATGATCGATCTAGCCGAAAAAATCAAGAAGAAACTGAAAGACGAGATCGCCGCGCTCGAGCACGAGCTCCACGACGAGCTGCCAAAAGAAATCAAAGTCGCACGAGCCCATGGCGATCTTTCCGAAAATGCCGAGTACAAATACGCCAAGGAACGCCAGTCCTTCGTCTCCACGCGCCTCGCCCAGCTCCACCAGCGCATGGCGGACCTCTCCATGCTCAACCTGAACAACCTCCCGAAAGACCGCGCCGCCTATGGTTCGCGAATTGTCGTACTGGACATTGCGAAGGGCTCCGAAATCGAGTACAAACTGGTCACCGTAGAAGAAGCGGACGCGCCCAAAGGCCTGATCTCGACCAGCTCTCCGATCGGGCGCGCCCTTCTAGGGAAGAAAGTCGGCGACGAAGTGAAGGTAACAACGCCAGCGGGCATAAAAGACTACGAAGTCGTCCGCCTGACGACCATCTACGACGAGGAGTAACTGGGTGATCCCCGCCTCATGCTGAGCCGCACCATCGGTCGCTACCTATCCTGGCCCATCAACGGGTTCGCCCGGCTTATCGCCCCTACCCGCATTCCTCCCAACGTCATCACCTGGATAGCTCTTGGCCTGAATCTCTGGGTGGGCATTCTGTTTGCGCAGGGCCGTTTCGCAGCAGGCGGCGGAATGATGATTCTCGCGGGGTTCTGCGATCTCCTCGATGGGCCTGTGGCGCGCATCCAGAATCGCGTCTCGACTTTTGGCGGTTTTCTCGATTCAATCTTCGACCGCTATGCCGATCTGATCCTTTTTCTCGGTTTGCTCGTCTACTACGCCAGCGTCAACCGCTTCGGCTATGCGTTTCTCGCTGGCGCAGCAATGGCAGGCGCCGTCATGGTCAGCTACGCGAAAGCCCGCGCGGAATCCCTCATGCCCAATGAGGACGTCGGTTTCTGGGACCGTCCGGAGCGCCTCGTTCTGATGATTATCGGCGCTCTCGCAAATCGCATGACGCCTGTCCTGTGGATTCTCGCAATCGGACCCAACATCACCGTGATCCACCGGATCGTCCACACCTGGAAGCAGACGAAAGAAATCGACACCGCCCCGAAACCCGTTTCGATCCCCGCTCCAGCGCCGTCGCCGTTGGAAGCGAGTCTTTCGCATGGAGCGCAACGTCCGTCTCCCCAATTCTTCTCGCGAACTGCGGGACGCGGCAGGTAGCCATGCCCAAGCTTCTCGCCATCATCGGCGCTCTCGTAATTTGCGCGGGTCTCGACCTGCTCTGGCAATCGCGCAACGAAATCAAGTTTTGGCTGGCCGCGTACATTAACGTCTTCCGCTCAATTCTTCGCCGCCAGGAAAGCAACAGCGCCGCTCGCGTCCTCCCCGCCGCCGTTCCAGCCGCCAAACGCAAACACGCCGTCCGATTTCTCCTCGGCGTAGGATTTGCGTTCCTTCTGGGCCCCATGCTGATTGCCATCAGCGTCACGCTTCTGCTCTACACAAATCTCTGAAGGCGCGCCAAAATTGAAACCCTCCCTCATCATTCACGGCGGCGCCTGGAATATCCCGGACGAAGCCGTCGAAGACTGCCGCGACGGCATTCGCCGCGCCCTGAAAGCAGGCTGGAAAATTCTTTCCGCAGACGGCGCCGCGATTGACGCCGTCGAAGCCGCCATCGTAATTCTCGAGGACGACCCCACCTTCGACGCCGGCATCGGCTCGCATCTCAATCGCGACGGCCGCGTTCAGCTCGACGCAATTATCATGGACGGCGCCATTCTGAAAGCTGGCTCCGTCGCGGCCGTCGAACGCATCCGCAATCCAATCCGCCTCGCCCGCGCCGTCCTCGAAAAGAGCGAGCACATGATGCTCGTAGGAGCAGGCGCCGAAGAATTCGCAGCCGAGCACGGCATCTCCCTCTGCGCCCCCGAAGATCTCATCATTGACCGCGAGCGTTCCGCCTGGGGCCGCTGCCTCGAAGATTCCCACGCCGCCGAGCATCACGTGGACCATGAATTCGGCACAGTCGGCGCCGTCGCCCTCGACAAGCAGAATCAGCTCATCGCCGGCACTTCCACTGGCGGCACCTGCTGCAAATTTCCGGGGCGCGTCGGCGATTCGCCCCTCATCGGCTGCGGCTGCTATGCCGACGCGGATTCCGGCGGCGTCTCCTGCACGGGACACGGCGAAGGCATCATGAAAATTGTGATGGCGAAAATGGCCGCCGACCTACTCGCCGCAGCGGAGAATTCGGCGCCAAAATCAGACGACTGCCGCTGGGGAGTCGCCTGGGGCACACGCTCGACGGTTGCAACCTCCCCCGGAGGCGATGCCCAAACCGTTGCCAACGCCTGCGTTCGCAAACTCGCCCATCGCGCTCACACCACTGGCGGCCTGATTCTCCTCGACAACAGCGGCAATCCAGCCGCCGCCTTCAGCACCTCGCGCATGGCCTACGGCTTCGTCAACCCCGACGATTCCTTCACCATCGCTCCCTGATCATTCCTAACTCGGACGTGCCCCCATCGCCCCACAACCTCTCCGCGACCCGCAATACAAACCCCGGCGTATAATGTCCGCATCCAATCAGTTCAAGGAGATCAAAATGGCCATCCGCGATGCTTTCTTACCCGAATTCGATCACGAAATGGGCACCACCCGAAAAACTCTCGAACGCGTGCCCGAAAACAACATTGATTGGAAGCCCCACGACAAATCCATGACCATGGGCCGCCTCGCTGGACATCTCGTCGAATTGCCCACGCTCGTGCCGCTCGCTCTCCAGCACGACTCAATCGACTTTCGCCCGCCAGGCGCCCCGCCGCGGCAGCCCACTGTCATGTCCACGCGCAAACAGCTTCTCGAAGATTTCGACAAGAACGTCGCCGCCGCCCGCGCCGCCATCGCCCAATCGAGTGACGAGGACCTGAAGAAGATCTTCACCCTGCAAGCCGGCGGCAAGACGATCTTTTCGCTTCCGCGTACAGCTGCCCTGCGCAGCTTCATCCTGAACCACATCATCCATCACCGCGGCCAGCTCTCCGTCTACCTGCGCCTCAGCAACGTCGCGGTTCCCTCAATCTACGGCCCCTCAGCCGACGAACAGAATTAACCCGCCCTCCGAGCACGTAAACAAAAAAACGGCTGGCAACTTTCGCTGCCAGCCGTCTCAACTCAGGCAAAGAAACCGCGCTTACCGGCGTCCGCCTCCATGACCTGCGCTGCCACCGTGGAAGTTGCCACCACCGCGGACCGCGCCTCCGCCATGGAAGCTGTTGCCGCCGTGGAATTCATTACCGCCACGGCCTCCATTGCGGAACCCTTCGTTACCATGGAGCCGGTTGTCAACGTGCCCGTCGTGATCCCAACTACCGCGATGATCCCAGTCGCCCCGATAATCCCAATCGCCGCGGCCATAGTACGGGCGGCCGTAGAAGCCATGGAACCACGGGCCGGCGCCGATGAATACTCCGTTCACGAAGTAGTCAGGGCCCCAATATCCATAAGGCGCGCAAGCGTACGGAGCATACGGGTAGTAGCCGTAGGCGCAAACCGGCGGTGCACCAATCGCCACGCCCACCGGACCAACTCCAATTCCTACTCCCACTCGTACCTGCGCGCTCGCCACTGCGCTCATCGAGAGCGCCAAAACCCCAACCACTACCGCATATCCAACATGTCTTAGATAACGCATCTGAGACCTCCCGGCTGGCTGGCGCCGTCTGGCTCCGACTTCGCTTCCAGCTCCGCTACTGCCTTTGAAGCTCATCACGCAGGTCATAAATGCAAGGGGTATGCCAAACCCCTCGACTCCAAGCTAAGTCAAGTATAATCAATATCATAAAGAGGGTCGTTGACGAAGAAGCCGGACGCCTAAAATGGCCGCCAACCACCGCCTCTGCTGCTTTTCAACCAGCTGTCAAAATGTCCTTGAGTAGGGGCGGCTATCAGAGCCGCCCGCGCCAAAAGTCAGCACACACCTGCGCTTAACTCGGAGGATTGACTTTTTCCCCAGTTCAAACAGCGGATGCATTAAACCTGAGCTTTGTTGGAGCAAGAGAGCCATTTCACACGTCAACGGGCTTGCTGGCGTCCGCAGATCGGTCCGTTACAGCCCGCAATTGAACGCAAGCCGACTCAGTTGAACCCCAACCAATCCCTGTGCTAGCATCCCCGCTCCGCAGCGTCACGCGCAACCGCCGGGGGGCGGCGTCGTGAAGTTTCCCTTTTCGCACAGCTCGGATTCGCGCTTCAGAATTTCCCGCCACGAAATCCCTGTTCCGGCCGGCCCATTTGCAAGTCCCGTTTTTTCAGTGGTGAATTCCAATTCCAACCGAGGTGCTAGATGAAATCCTATACAACCGAATGGATACGCAACGTTGGCATTGTAGGCCACGGCGATACGGGGAAAACCCAGCTCGTGTCGTCGTTGCTCTTCGCCGCCGGCATGACGCCGCGTCTGGGTAAAGTCTCCGACGGTTCCACCGTCACCGATTGGGATGAAGAAGAAGTCGCCCGCAAGATCTCCATCAACACCGGCCTTGCCTATGCCGAATGGCAGGTCCCCGGCCAGGCCGAAAAAACGAAAATCAATTTCCTTGATACTCCCGGCTATTCCACCTTCATCAACGAAACAAAATCCTCGCTCATCGCGGCGGACGCCTCTCTAATCGTGGTAGACGCAGCCGCCGGAGTTCAGGTAGTCACCGAGAAAACCTGGGACTATGCCACCGAATACGACCAGCCTCGCGCCTTCGTCCTGAATTGGATGGATCGCGAGCTTGCGAGTTTTGAGCGCGCGCTTGACTCGCTGCAGCACGTCTTCGGCCGCGGTGTCGTCCCCATCGAGCTTCCCATCGGCTCGGAGAAAAGCTTCCGCGGCGTCGTTGATCTCATCGCCATGAAAGCGTTGGTCTACACCCCCGATGGAGACGGCAAAGCCAAAGTCGAAGAAATCCCCGCCGATCTCGCGGAAGAAGCAAAAACCGCCCATGAAGCTCTTGTCGAACTCGTCGCCGAAGGCGATGACGCCTTGATGCAGGAGTTTTTCGACGAAGGTACGCTCCCCATCGACGATTTGAAAAAAGGCCTGCGCGAGGCTGTGCTCGCCAAGCGCATTTTCCCCGTGCTGCTTAGTTCCGCGCTTCACAATATCGGAGACGATGCACTCCTGAATTTCCTGTGCGACATTTTCCCCGCGCCATCCACGCGTGGAAAAGCCAGCGGCCACAAAACGCCCGATCACAAGGGCGAAACGATCGAGCGCAAGGTTTCCGACTCCGAACCGCTCTCGATTTTTGTGTTCAAGACTCTTGCCGATCCCTTCGCCGGGCGCATCACTTATTTCAAAGTGCTCTCCGGCGTGCTGAAGAATGACGCTACTCTGACGAATTTCAACCGCGGCACGCAAGAGCGCCTCCAGCACGTGCAAGTGATGCAGGGCAAGACCGCCGTCGCTGTGAATGACCTGCACGCCGGCGACGTGGGTGCGATTCCGAAGCTGAAAGAAACCACCACCGGAGAAACGCTCGGCGACAAGAGCGCCACCATCTTCTATCCGCCCGCGCGCATCCCGGAACCTTCCATCACCTTCGCGATCGAACCGAAAACACGCGCAGACGAAGATCGCATCGGCGTCGCCATCCACCGGATTCTCGAAGAAGACCCCGCCCTCCGTTTCGGGCGCGATCCGCAAACGAAAGAGTTTTTACTTTCCGGCGCCGGACAGCAGCATATCGAAGTCGTCGTCGCCAAGCTTCGCAAGCGCTATCACGTAGATCTCACCTTGCATCCGCCGAAGGTTCCCTACCGCGAAACGATTCGCGGTAAGGCCGATGCGGAAGGCAAGCACAAGAAGCAAACCGGAGGTCACGGGCAATTCGGCCTGTGCCGCATCAAGATGGAGCCTCTTCCGCGCGGCAAAGGAGTTGAGTTCGTGGACGATGTGTTCGGCGGCGCGATCCCCAAGAACTGGATTCCATCCGTTGAACGCGGCATTCGCGAATCGGCTGAGCGCGGCTATCTCGCCGGATTCCCCGTCACAGATTTCCGCGCCACCCTCTACGACGGCAAATATCACGACGTGGACTCGAGCGATATGGCCTTCCGCATCGCAGGCTCGCTGGCCTTCAAAGAAGCGATGAAGCAGGCCCGCCCCGCGCTTCTCGAGCCGGTGATGCATGTCGAGATTTATGCTCCCGATCAGTACTCCGGCGATTTGATGGGCAACCTGAGCAGCCGCCGCGGAAAAATCAGCGGCAGCGAAACCCGCGCAGGAAGCGTCGTGATCAAAGCGCAGGTGCCGCTCTCGGAAATGCTCAGCTACGCAAATGAATTGACGTCGATGACGCAGGGACGCGGCAGCTACTCAATGGAATTTTCGCACTACGATTACGTCCCCGGCGAACTCGCCGAAAAAGTGATCGCGGCCCACAAACCGCATCACGCGGCAGAAGAAGGCGAAGCCGCCTCCACCTAGCTCCCATTTGGAGTGCTGCTAGTCCTTAGCGCAGCCGAAGGGCGTCTTGCCACCGCTTTCTTAGTCCCGGCTCGCGGGGACGGTTCTCGGCCAACACGTCGCGCGTCAGTTCGTCAGGGCACGGCTTCAGCCGTGCCGTAAGAATTCCAGGGAAAGCGGCTCTAGCCGCTGAGGTAGAAGGCGTGGCCGTAAAATCCGGCCGCCGAATCAGCGCGAGTTAGCTGCCGTGGGTGAGATGCAACCGGCTCGCCAAACTGCGGTGCTGTGGAGGCGCATCCGCATTCTTCGCCTGAGTATCGGCAGAAGGTGCCGACTGCGCATTCGCCGTATTAGCTACGCCCGGAAGCGTGCCTCCCGCTCCGGTTGGACAGGAATTGCCCACACAGGGAGGACCGGCCACGCGCATGAGCGAGCAGCCTCCCATCCACACCGCCGAAGACAGCAGTAACGCGAGCAGGGCGTTCTTCTTCATGATGCGCTCCCTCAGATGACGAACACGCGGTCGAGACAGGCCGATTCCTAATTCTATAGTTGCACACAATACAGGGTTCGCCACGAGTATTGTCGCGAGCGCACTCGCATCAGTCACAGAGAATAGAAGGCGAAGTGTGGATGCCTCGAGAAATGCTAGCGCGGAAGGAAAAATCCGGTGTGCCGGCGATGTTCGTCAAACGCCGGCCCAAACTGCATCGCGAGGAACGACTCCTCGCGTTTCGCTTTTACCACGAAGCCGATGGCAATCACGGCAAAGGCCAGAATCGCGCGATACTCGCCGATTGCAATCGCCGTGCCGGCCACGGCCGTAAGAATTCCTGTGTAGATCGGATGCCGAATGTGTGCGTAAGGGCCGGTGCGGATCAGTTCGTGCTCTTTGCGGATGGTTACCTGCCCGCTCCAGTTCCTTCCGATATGCCGACGCGCCCAGATTGCAAAAGCCACGCCGACAGCCGTCAGAAGCGCGCCCAGTATTGCGATCCATTCCCGCTCCGGTAGAAACCGGCGATTCAGGATTCCAAAGCGCGGATCTTCCGCATAGAGCAGGACGAATCCGCACACCATGTAGGCGACGTGCAGTAATCGCGCGAATACTGGTTCGCGTTTTTGGACGCGCTTCTGATTGCGCGCCGCCCAAAGCCAGTAAACGCAGAACACGATCCAATCCGCTTGCGTGATTTGAAATGGCGCCGGCATTTTGAAAATAAGCGACGCCGAAATGGCGGGCGCCCGCTGTTCCTCTTTTGCGCTCGTCTGAGCGAGCGGCTCAACTCTGTCGCACTGAAATAAGTCTGTCAACCTCACCGCCTCGCGTTCTCCGCCTAACCAATTTGGCGCTTGCGATTCAGTGGCTAGTTGCCGGAAGCTTCTTGCACCATGAAGAAACCGGAAAAACAGAAACGCTGGCGCGACTCGACGATTGCCATTCACCAGGGTGCCGAACATTTCCACCTGGCCAAGCCGGTCGGCACCACGATCTCGCGCACCGCGAATTTCACCTTCGAAAGCACCGAAGAGATGAAGCGCTGGGCCGAAGGAAAAAGCTCGGCCTACATCTACACGCGCTACGGCAATCCCACGCTCACCGTCGCGGAAGAAAGGCTCGCCGCCCTCGAAGGAGCGGAAGCCGCCATCGTCACCGCCTCCGGCATGGCCGCAATTTCAAGCGCCCTGCTCGCCGTGCTCAAGACGGGCGACGAAGTGATTTCCACGCGGCAAACCTACGGCGGCACGTATCGCCTGATGCGCGACAATTTCCCGCGCTTCGGGATCGTTGTGCGCCACGTGGAATCCGATCTCGCGGGTATCGAGCAGCTGGTGAATCCGCGCACGAAGGCGCTCTACATCGAGACACCCACGAATCCCACGCTGCGGCTCGTGGATTTGCAGAAGGCCGTTGCTTTCGCGAAAGAGTGGGGCTTGATTTCGCTCATCGATAACACGCTCGCAAGCCCCGCGCTGCAGAAGCCGATCGAGCTTGGCTTCAACGTCGTGCTGCACAGCGCGACGAAATATCTTTCCGGACATTCCGACCTGATCGCCGGCGCCGCCGCTGGCAGCCGCGCTATCATCAACGAATTGCGCCACAACATCATCAACCTCGGCGGCTCGATGGATCCCGGAGCGGCTTACTTGCTGATTCGCGGGATGAAAACGCTCGGCGTCCGCCTGGAACGCCAGTGCGAGAACGCGATGATCGTCGCGAAATATTTGGAGAAGCACCCCAAGGTTGCTAAGGTTCATTATCCGGGACTCGCATCGCACCCCGATCACAAACTCGCCAAGCGCCAGATGAAGGGATTCGGCGCGATGCTCGCCTTCGATCTGAAGGGCGGGCTTCCGGTAGCGCGGCGCTTCTGCGATCGCGTGCGCATCTTCCTGCTAGCCGCGAGTTTGGGCAGCATCGAATCGCTCGTCGTCCTGCCGATTTACACTTCACATTACAACATGTCGGAAGCGGAGCTTCGCGCTGCGGGAGTTGGCGCGGGAACAGTGCGCGTTTCGGTGGGCTTGGAAGATTCGGCGGACTTGATTGAGGATTTGCGCCAAGCGCTCGGTTAAATTCCGCTCACATCTGGCTGGTCTTCGCGTAAGAACCGAGGCAGGATCGGGCGAAATCGGCGATTAAAAACGAAAATCCTAACAGGCCTTCTACCGCCTATTAGAAATAAAAACTTATTGATTTTGCTTGGCTTGTGCGGTCGCAGAACCGTGGATTAAAACCGCCTTCGAACACCGCGCCTGGTGCCTCCGGCTGAAAGCCGGAAGACCCGGCCACCTTTCGGGCACCCCGGGACGGTCCCCCCGAACGCTACCTTCTCTCCTTCGAGCGCGCCACCAGCTCAGATGCCGGCAACCCGTGCCGGCGTTGCGCGGGAGGTGAATTCATGATTAGAATTGCCGCGGTGCCCCTTCCTGGTTCCTTCTTCGTTTAGGAGGTCCTCATGCGAGCTTTTATCCGGGTCCCCGCATTCATGGTTTTCTCTTTGTTTCTCGTTTCTCCGATTTTCGCGCAGACGAATCCTCCGCCCTCCGATCCGCATGAACCGGTGACTCATCAGCCGCGCACGCTATCGAGCCCCGCAGAGCGCTCGGCGGCGATCAAGCTTTTGGAACAAGCGCGGCAAGACTTGAACATGCACACGTTCGGCGCGTACGAGTTGAAGGCGTCGTTTCAAACGAGCGGCGCGACGCAGAACGAGGGAAGCGGAACGATGGAGGAGCTGTCGGACGGGCCGGAGTGGCGATGGACGGCACAGATACAAGGCGTAAATGTGGTTCGCGTGGGCAGCAACGGACATGCGTATGGCGCGAATCCCGACGAGCCGGTTCCGCTGCGCATTCAGGAAATTCGCGCGGCTTTGCACTGGCCGATTTCCCGGAACGGCGGAGCTATGAGCGTGATCCGGTCGGCAAACGCGGAAGTGAACGGAAAGCCTGTCACGTGCCTGTTGCTCAGCGCGGGCGTGCCGGATAATCCTGCGCCGCGCGCGTGGGTGGAAGAAGAATACTGCATCGAGCCTGCGACGGGATTGTTGCAGATGTGGTCGGCAGCGCCGGGAATTTACGCGGAGTACGACTACGAGGGCGCCCCGGAATTCAACAAACACACTTTGCCCCGGCAAATCTCCATCTTCGAGGGCGGGGTGCTTGTGGTTCAAGCGCGTGTGGAAAGCTTCGGCGAGGCGGGCAAGATCGATCCGAACGCCTTCAAGCCGGGGCCGGAGATGACGGACGCGGGCGAATCGTTCACTCTGGCCGGGTCGCGGCGGTTTCCAATGCGCGTCGATCCTTCCGATGGGCCGACCTCGACTTACTTTCAGCCTGTGATCATTCATGCGACGCTCGATGCGCAGGAGGGTCGTGTGATGGATGCGGAGGCGCTGCAAAATTCCAATCAAGACCTGAGCCGGGCGGCGTTGGAGTTGGTGAAGAGCACGTCGTTCCATGCGACGGGATTTCAGCAGGAAGTTTTTATCAACGTGCAATTTCATTTGCCGGCGCGAGAAGTGGGCGGGATGCCGGTGATGCATTCTTCTGTGCGTTGGGTGATTTGGGAGCACCGGGGAAAACCGGCGCCGAGGAAGCCGGTTCGCGACGGGGCGTAGAGTGTGTATCGGCGGTGACGTAGGGTGGCGTTGATGCGGCGCCAAAGGCCTCAGGTCAATTCCGGCCGGAGGCGGCCCTTCGTTCCTCTGCGTAAACCGGAATGGAACCTGAGCTACGGTTGCATACCAAAATCGCCTTGACAACCTGAGCTACGATTTTCGAAGTTGAACTGCTCGAAGTAATCCAATCCTTAGCTATTTGTATCCTCAGCTGTTTGTGCCACTTTTTTTACCTGTTGCTTTCCCAAAGGAAGTGTGAGATATTCCTGTTGGGAACCAAAATGAAGGTACTATGAAACAAAAAACGGATGTACTGCAAGGCACGTTGGCTTTGATGGTGCTTAAGACGCTGGATGTGCTGGGGCCGCAGCACGGGTACGGGATCGCGCGGCGGATCGAACAGATCAGCGGAGATCTGCTGGCGGTGAATCAAGGGACGCTGTATCCGGTGCTGTTGAAACTGGAGCAGGAAGGGGCCATCGCGTCGGACTGGGGCGCGTCCGAGAACAACCGGCGGGCGCGTTTCTACCGGCTGACGAAAGAGGGACGCAAGCAGCTGCAGGTGGAGACCCAGGATTGGGAGCAAACGGCGGCGATCATCGGGCGGTTCTTTGAAGTGAAGGCGGAGGATTTGCTGTGAAGTGGCTGAGGCGATTGCTGCGGCGCGTAGCAAACCTGGCGGCAGGCCGGGGGGAGCTTGACGAGCGATTGTGCGAAGAGATCGCAGAGCACCTCGCTTTGCAGACCGAGGAAAACATTCGCGTCGGTTTGTCACCCGATGAAGCACGCCGCGAAGCGAAACTGAAGTTTGGCGGCACAGAAAGTATGAAAGAGAAATATCGCGCGGAACGCGGGCTGCCGTTGATTGAGACTCTTGTGCAGGACCTACGCTATGCGGCGCGCATGCTGCGAAAAAATCCCGGCTTCACGGCGATTGCCGTTTTTACGCTGGCGCTGGGTATCGGCGCATCCACCGCGATTTTTTCTGTGGTAGACGCGATTCTACTGCGCGCGCTTCCCTATCCGCAACCGGAAAAACTCGTGCGCGTGTGGGAAAAGGCTCCCGATGGCCGCTTCATGAATCTGGCCGATCCGAATTTGGACGATTTCGTTAGCCAGAACAGCACCTTCGCCGATCTGGCCGGCTACGAATATTGGCGGTCATCCGTGGCAGGCGGAAGCGAGCCTGTGCGCGTGAATATCGCGTCGGTATCGCGCGGCTTTTTCCAGGCGCTCGGCGTCGAGCCTTTTCGTGGCCGCGCTTTTGCAGCGGACGAACTCGAGGTGCATGGAGCGCCGGCAGCCATCGTCAGTCACAGCTACTGGCAGCGGTCTCTCGGCGGAGCCGCCGATCTCTCGCAATTCCATTTGAGGATAGAAGGAGCCGTCTACCCCGTTGTGGGAGTGATGCCCGAAGGCTTTGATTACCCGCCAGACGTCGCTGTATGGATACCGCGCGAACTCTACCCCGAACTTCCCGGCCGCACGGGCCATAACTGGCGAGGCGTGGGCCGCGTGCGGGACGGGATTACGATCGCGCAGGCGCGCGCGAATCTGAGCGCGATCGCGCGTCGAATCAAAGAGCAGTACGGCAAGGAAGTGGACCTGGACGACGCGGCGGTTGTGCCTCTAGCGGATGCAACGGTGGGGGATGTGCGGACAACTCTTCTGACGCTACTGGACACCGTGGGCCTCTTGCTCCTGGTGGCGTGCGCGAACGTCGCCGGCTTGCTGGTAGCGCGGACATCCGCTCGCCGGAAAGAATTGGCGGTGCGGGTGGCACTCGGAGCTGGGCGCGGGAGGCTGATTCAACAGTTCCTTGTTGAGTCTTTTTTGCTCGCCTCAGCAGGAGGTGTGCTGGGCGTTCTAATCGCCATTGCGGTGGTGAAGGCGCTTCCGGCGATTCTCCCGACGAATTTGCCCAGGCAGGAAGGCATGGCGGTCAACATGCCGGTTCTGCTTTTCGCTATCGGCGCCATTGTGAGTGTGGCCGTCTCGCTAGGGCTCTTTGCCGCCTGGCGGGTCATTACAGGGAATCTCCAAGAAGCATTCGCAACCGGTTCGCGCAGTTCCACGGACGCGGGAGCGAGCCAGCGGCTTCGAGGGTTTCTGGTGACCGGCGAAATTGCGGCGACTCTGGTGATTCTGGTGGGAGCAGGCCTTCTGGGACGAAGCTTCTTACGGCTGATTTCGACGAATCCTGGATTCAGCGGGCGCAACCTGATCACCATGGAGTTTTCCCTCCCCACTCCCCAATGGCAACAGGGAATGGAAGAGTCTGAGGTGGTGCGGCAAATCCATCTCGTGGAAGACATATTGACGAGGCTTCGCGCCATTCCCGGGGTGGAGACAGCGGGCGTAGCTGGCGCGCTTCCGGTGGCAGCGGGCGACAACCTTGCGGACGGAACTTTTTTGATACTGAATGGACAAAATGCGCCCGCCGATTTCAACGAGTTCAACCGGATCGCACAAAACCCCGCCCAGGTGGGACGCGCCTATTACTGCGTGGCCGGCGAGGAGTATTTCCGCACCATGGGTATTCCGCTAATTCGCGGACGAATTTTCGGCGGTCAGGATGATTGGAACTCGCCGAATGTGGCGGTGATCGGCGAAACGCTGGCTCGCCAGCGCTGGCCGAACCAGGACGCCCTGGGCCAGGTGGTGGAATTCGGCAACATGGACGGGAATTTGAAGCCGGTCACCGTGGTCGGCATCGTGGGTGATGTTCGAGCCAGCGGACTCGATCTCCCGCCGAGTCCGATCATTTATGTGGATTACCGGCAGCGCGGAATGAAAGCCAATTCATCGCCCACCATCGTGATGCGCAGCGCCGCGCCCGAGGGGCAAATCGTTGCCGCAGCGCGTGGCATTTTTCACGACCTCGCGCCCGACGTCCCGGTGAGATTCTCCACTTTTGCGGAGGAGATGAACGGATGGCTGGCAAACCGCCGATTTCTGCTTCTTATTGTCGGTTTCTTTGCCGCCGCGGCTTTGGCGCTTGCCGCGGTGGGGATCTATGGAGTTGTCGCGTTTTCGGTGACGCGCAGGACTCAGGAAATCGGTGTTCGCATGGCACTGGGAGCGCAACGAGGCGACGTGCTGCGTCTGGTGGTGGGTGAAGGCGCCCGGCTTGCGCTTGCGGGCGTGGCCATCGGAATTGCAGCATCGTTCGCGGTTACGCGACTTATTTCCAGCCTTCTTTTCGGGGTCAGCGCGACTGACCCAGTGATATTTGCGGGCCTGGCTGCGCTGCTATCGCTAGCCGCACTGGTAGCGTCGTACATCCCGGCGCGGCGGGCGATGCGTGTGAACCCGGTGGTGGCGCTGCGCTATGAATAGTCTTGCGCGGTTCTTCGAGGTGAAGGTGGGGGACTTGCAGTGAGGGTGTTGCGGCGCGTCGCCAACCTGGTGACAGGCCGTGAGGACCATGAGGAGCGATTGCGCGAAGAGATCGCAGAGCACATTGCTTTGCAGACCAAGGAAAATCTTCGCGCTGGTCTATCGCCCGTGGAGGCGGTTCTTTGAAGTGAGGCAGGCGGGGGATTGGTCATGAGATCTGTGAGGCGATTTTTCGCGCGGCTTTTTAACCTGACGGCAGCGCCGGCGCAGGACGAGAGGCTGAGGCAAGAGATCGAAGGGCATATCGCGCTGCAAACCGAGGAAAATATTCGCGCTGGTTTATCGCCCGTCGAAGCGAGACGGCAGGCTCTGCTTAAATTTGGCGGCGTGGAGGCGATCAAGCAAGATTACCGGTCGAAGCGCGGGCTGCCCCTTATCGAGAATTTTCTGCAAGATGTGGGCTTTGCGATGCGCGGCTTGCGCCGCACGCCCGGACTGACCGCGTTCGTGGCCATCACGCTGGCGCTGGGAATCGGGATGACGTCGGCGACGTTCAGCATGGTGGATGCGCTGATCTTCCGTCCTTACCCCGTGCCGCATCCAGGGAACGTGGTTACGCTGGTGAGCACGACGCGCGATACCCCCTTCGACGATTTCTCCTATCGCGAATATTTGGATATAGGTGACAAGACGACCAGCTACGACGGGGTGATCGCCTACACCGATATGGAGGCGGTCGGGTTCAGCGCCCAACCGGGAACCACGCCGCAGGTGAGAGGCGGAATGATGGTTTCCGGGAACTACTTCGATGCGCTGGGTGTGACGCCGCGGCTGGGACGCGGATTTCGTGAGGATGAGGACAAGGTACCCGGGCGCGATGCGGTTGTGGTGCTGGGGTCGGATTTCTGGCGGCATCAGTTCGCCAGCGACTCGTCGGTGGTGGGGCGGACGGTTCGTCTGAACGGAAAGGATTTCACTGTGATTGGAGTGGCACCGCAAACCTTTCCAGGATTGCTGACGTTCGGGCATCCCGACCTTTACGTGCCGCTGGCGATGGCGCCTGTATTCTCGACGAATCTGCAAAAGAATTTTTTCGAGGACCGCGACGATCGCGAGTTGAACTTAAAGGCGCGCTTGAAACCAGGGACGACACTCGAGCAGGCGCGCAGCGAGCTGGCCGTAATAGCAAAGAATTTCGAGCATGAGTATGCAAACGCGAGCCGCGGGCGCGGGGCGGCCGTGTATACCCAATTCCAGGCGCGGACGATCGAAGACGAAAATTGGAAGTTTGGCGTGGTGTTTGTGATCCTGGCGCTGGCGGTTCTGCTGGTAGCTTGCACCAACGTGGCCGGACTTCTTCTGAGCCGGGCGCGAGCGCGGGAGATTGCGGTGCGATTGGCGCTGGGCGCCGGGCGGATGCGGCTGATCCGGCTGCTGTTAACGGAAAGCCTGATACTGGCGACCCTGGGTGGACTCGCGGGGGTGGCGGTGGGATACGGCGTGATTGAATGGTTCCACAGCAAACAGAGCATTCTTTTTATGACTGACTTGCCGAATGCGGTGCCGATGCAGATGGATACGCGGGTGCTGGTTGCGTGCGTGGCATTGTCCGTGTTGTGCGCGCTTCTGTGCGGCCTGGCGCCCGCGCTGCAGAGCACGCAAGTAGACCTGGTGAACGCGCTCAAGTCCGCGGATGTGGACGTCCCCGGGCGCAAGCGCTTGTGGGGCCGCAATATCCTGGTGGTGGCGCAGGTGGCGATGTCGCTGATGCTGCTGACCGCGTCATTTTTGATGGCTCGCGGCTTTCAACACGACGTGATGCAGGACAGCAATTTTACCAAGGACCATCTGCTGATGACCACGTTCGACCCGCGGCTGATTCAGTACAACGCAGGGCAGACGCAGCAGTTCTACAAGTTACTGGCTGAACGAATGCGCGGAGCTCCCAGAGTGCAGAGCGTGACGCTGACGCAGAATGTGCCGCTGGGGCAGAGCGATTTTGACGGCGTGACGTTCGTGCCGGACGGATTCCAGATGCCGCCGGATCGCGCGAATTTCAGTTCGATCATGGACACGGTGGACGAAGGATACTTCGAGACGATGGGGATTCCGATCCTGCGCGGGCGCTCTTTTCTGGCGTCGGATAGCGCCGATGCCCCGCAGGTCGCTATTGTGAATATGCGCTTCGCGAAGCATTTTTGGCCCGGGGGCGATGCGGTGGGAAAACGCATCCGGCTCGACAACAACACGGGGGTTCCGGTCGAGATCGTGGGAATCGCAGAGACGGTGAAGTATCAGTCAATGGAAAGTCCGATGGATTTTGTGTACTTGCCGCTGGCGCAGCATCCTGTGGCGCGAATGGTTTTGATGTTGCGCACGAGCGGCGATCCGCGGCAATTGATTCCGTCCATGAAGGATGTTGTTCGTGCACTCGATCCGAATCTGCCGATGCTGCAGACGCGGGCGTATGAGGAGTTCTACCTGAACCAGGCGGTGTACGGGCCGCGGATTGCGATCGATCTGGTGGGGAGTATGGGATTGGTGGGACTTTTGCTGGCCGTGGCCGGCTTGTACGGACTGGTGGCGTACAACGTGATTCGCCGGACGCGCGAGATCGGGATTCGGATTGCGCTGGGAGCAGGGAGACCGGATGTGTTGCGTCTGGTGATGGGCAAAGGGCTTGCGCTGGTGGGGATTGGGACGGGGGTCGGGCTGGCGATGGGTTTCGCGGTGGAGCGGCTGATGAATTCGATGCTGTTTGATTCGGGCGGAGTGGATATTTTGGCGTATGCGGTGGTGGTGCCCACGCTGCTGGTGGTGACGATGCTGGCGGCGTATGTCCCGGCGCGACGGGCATCGCGGATTGCGCCGACCGAGGTGTTGCGTTACGAATAGATGAAAGTAGTGGTTGCGAAGGGTACGGAGTTTTTCCTGCCTAAAGCAGTTCTCTGGCTTCGCCGATAAACTCTACTGGTGTGCGCGAACGGCACCTCGAGAGGGAGTGGTGATGCGGATGTTCCGGCTGACGGCGTTGGGCATAGTCTGGCTGGCTGCGGCGGGCGCGGCCGCGGCGCAGGCTGCGCACCTTACGTCGCGGGAGGTGAAGAATCATGTGGGGAAGAGGGCGACCGTTTGCGGGAGGGTAGTGGGGATTCATTTTGTTTCGAGCGGCAAGGGGCAGCCGACCTTCGTCCACTTCGCGACCGCGCGAAGTTTGGCCGCCCGGAGGAGCTCTACCGAAACAAGAACTTGTGCGTGACCGGGAGGACCACCCTCTACCTGGGGATTTCGGAAGTTGTGGCCAGCAGTCCGAATCAAGTCCAAATACAAAAATAGTTGGACGGCTTCGATCTTTCTAGCGGCTGGACGGCGACGCTGCGGGTGCTGTGAACTTTGCGTTCATGGTTTTGGCAGCCGTCATGGCGAGACTGCCGCTGGCCGCGGCGACGGCGGTGGAAGCCATACTGAGCGAGTCAGGGCTGAAGCGATAGACCAGCAAACCTACGGCGATGGCGCCGGCGAGATTGAGGGGCCCAGGTCCACTTGCCCAGATAGGCGAACCCGGCACCGGCCACGAGGAAACTGAGAAGGAATGCGGATCCACGGCCTCTTTATGTGAACCTCCTGAAGTGCGACGAACCTTGCAATTGACTTGGCGGCGAGCCTGTCGCCATAGGCGACCGGTTCCGCTAAATCCGCTTGGAATGCATTGCCGCGAAAATAAGGCTCGATGAAGAAGGCGAATGCAGAATGGCGCGGTGAGAAGCGTTGGCGGCGCGGGCGGATCTTAAACCCGCTTTACGGGCATTCGAGCTATTTTGCGGAGATTTTCAGCGATGCCTGCGTGTTCTCCCCATTCAGCTGATCAGTGGGTTCGTTCCGGTACCGTCGACGTGCGTTGGCGGAGGTGCGGGTCGCAGGCGGACGGCGAGCGTGTCCTCTTTTCGTTAACGGAGGCGGGGCGGGTTCCATTGACCGGGGCTCGGGTAACTCATAAGATTTAGGGACATCTGAGCAATTGGTGCAGCTTGAGTTCGAGAGCTTGGAAGAAAATTCCTTAAAAGCCGAGTGGCCAAATGTCTGTGATAACGACTGAGAAGGCGACGCCACAAAGTGTTGCAATCAGGGGCTTGATCATAGCGGGATTGATCGCCCTCCCATTGGCCGGTTCGCTCGGAATCACCGGGTGTAACGACACCGGTTCGACAAAAAAGGTGAAAGCCCGGACTCCCGCAGCGACTCCCGTGCCGCAGGCGGCCAAGCCGGAGGTCGCGCGCGAAGCACTGCCTTTCACCCGGCAATTATCCGATTACACCGCCCTCCAGCCCATGGAGCGGCCTTCGATCGACATCCTGGTGGAGAAGGTAGAGTCCGCGTACAAGACAGGCCAGAAGTATCTGAAAGCCGGAGACCCGGAAAAAGCGCGCGCGGAATTTGACCGGGCCGTGGATTTGATTCAAGCCAGCGGGTTCCAGATGGAATCGGACCCGCGGCTTTCCAAGCTGGTTGACCAGATTGGGGATGCGACGCAGAGCTACGAACAAGCGCAGGCCCAGAACAACGCCGAAGAGGAAGAGGAAAATCCGGGGATTCCGGCTCCCATTGAGGAGATCGCCGACCTGACCCTGCCTCCCGGCGACCCGCGCCTCTATTCGAAGGCCGAGCAGGAATTGATCGCGGTGCCGCACGATTTGCCGCTTACGGTGAATGATTCGGTGCTGCAGTATTTGAGTTATTTCTCAACCTCGCGGGGCCGGGCGGTGGTGGAGCACGGGCTCGAGCGCGCGGGCCGTTACAACGAAATGATCCGGCGGACGTTGAAGGCGGAGGGGGTTCCGCAGGATCTGATCTATCTGGCGCAGGCGGAGAGCGCCTTTCTGCCGCAGGCGGTTTCGCGTGCGGGAGCGCGGGGGATCTGGCAGTTCATGCCCTATCGCGGCATGGAGTACGGCCTCGAGCGAACGTATTGGATTGACGAGCGCAGCGATCCTGAAAAAGCGACGCATGCGGCCGCGCAGCACATGAAGGATTTGTATGCGATGTTCGGCGACTGGTACCTGGTGATGGCGGCGTATAACTCCGGGCCCGGGAACGTAACGAAGGCTGTGGAGCGGACCGGGTATGCGGATTTCTGGGAGCTGCAGAAGCGCCACGCGCTGCCCAAGCAGACGCAAAACTATGTGCCGATTATTATCGCGCTGGCGCTGGTGGCCAAGGATCCGGTGCTCTACGGCGTGCAGGTGATCCCGGAAAAGCCACCGGCGGTGGAAACGGTGAAGCCGGGACATCCGGTGGATCTGCATCTGGTGGCGGATGCGACCGGGGCGGACCTCGAAGACCTGCGCCTCTTGAACCCGTCCTTGCTGCGCAGCGTGACGCCGAACGATCCGCAGTTCCTTTTAGTTCTGCCCAAGGGCACGGGACAGAAATTCGCGGATAACATTCAACGCGTCCCCATCGACAAGTGGACAAGCTGGCGGCTGCATTCCGTGGAGGGTGGCGAGACGCTGGCGGATGTGGCGCGACACTATCGCGTGACGGTGCCGGCGATCGAAAACGCGAATCATCTGGAAGCGCACGCGACTTTGCCGGCCGGGTTTCTGCTGAGTGTGCCGACGGCGCCGCCGGTCGTGAAGTTGGTGCATTACCGCGTGCAGAAGGGCGACACGCTCGAGGGGATCGCCGAGCGATTTGACGTGACCGTGGCGGATATCCGGCGCTGGAACCATATCAGCGGAGCTAAAGCGCCGCGCGGCGCGCGCCTGCGGATCTATGCGGGGGGCGAACCTGTGGCAGCTTCGCACGCCAAGTCGAAATCCGTGCAGAATAGAACGGCGAGCGAGGGGGCGGCGGGTGCCGAGCACGGGTCAGCCGTCGAGAACGTCTCAAGCGCTCACCCAGAGAAAGGCGAAGCGGTGCAGCATCGGGTGAAGAGGGGCGAGACACTGTATTCGATCGCACGGGCGTATGGAACCACCGTGACGGCCTTGAAGAACTCGAACCCTTTTCTGGCGGAGCGGCCTTTGGCAGCCGGCGACGTCCTCACCATTCAGCGATAAAGAATCCGGCAAGAAAACGGGGTCCCGGTCCTTCCTTCCGCCAAACCACTTAATTTCTTATAGTTACACGGCTTAAGATAGGTATGAAGCTCTTTCCGCGGATTTTCCGCGCAAGCTCACGATTTTAGGCCGCTTGCTTCTTGACAAACTTCCGAGACTCCGTTTATATCGCGAAGGAGCTAAAGCCGTCCGGCAAACCTGAAAGACATCCAGGGAGGTGCCATGTTCTATTCGAAATCGCACGATGAGGAAGACGACGAACTGCCCCGGTTCGAAGAGGAAGAAGAGGGCGAGCAGCCCCTTGGCGGCGCGGTCGAGATAGAAGAAATCAGCATTGAGGAAGAGCCGGACGAGGATGAGAGCGAGCCGACTCCCGCGGCTACGCCGCGCTCGGCGCCCGCACGGCCGTCGAAGCCTGCGAAGAAGGCCAGGAAGGCTCCGGCTCGGAAGAAATCGAAGGCAAAGACGAAAAAAGCGGGCAAGAAACCCAAGAAAGCGGCGAAGCGCAAGCGGCGTTAGGGCAGCGGTCCAAATTCAGATGCGATTGTGAACGGGGATTGCGTTCGTGCGATTGTGGCCGTAGTCCCAGTTTTTTTTCGTTTTGATCTAGTTTTTCCTCTTCGAACACATAGGCAATCTTCGCGCCCCAGTTTCCAACGTGTCGTTTCGCTCCGAAACTGTCCCCTATTTGTATGCTTAAAGCGATGCCGAAAAATCCCGCGGCGTTCCCGATTTGATATGCTCCACTTGCGGTAAACACAGGTTGGCAGCAGCATAGGCTACCGATGGCGCTTGCTCTGGAGCAGATCCGGCGAATGCGGGGGGGGTGCAGTCGCACTTGATGCGTTGCGGAGGGTTCCGCAACAGGGTCACGAACAGGGTCAGGGTCAAGCCCAGCGACAAGCACAGTATCAAGCCCCATTTCTTCTTCGAGTCCTGGTGGCGTATCGAGCAATCGGAAACGCGACGAATACGACTATTACGTCGTCAAGGTCCAGAACAACCCCCCGGGAGAGAGGATCCTGGCGAACGATTGCTGGCAACAAGGCTGGCGGCGAGAATTGGATTCCCGGTGCCGCCGGTGGCTGTGGTCGAGCTGCGCGAGGAACTGGTCGCTCACACGGCCGATCTGGTGATGCAAGTGGGGCGCGGCGTGGATCATCGCGGCCTCGCGGCCGCGACGGGACCTCAGCTACGAGCGGACAAAGACCCGCGGGGACCTGAGCACGTTGGCAGAGGTTTGTGGACGGGCGGCACGCGGACGCGCCGCTTTACTTTTGAATGGAGCCCCAGGGTGGAAGTTTCCTCTGCCCGAGCGACGCTTCGGCTGCCCAGGCGCCGAGGTACGAGGACAATGCGACGCCGTGGCCGGCGTAGGCGCCGAGCACGATGGCGTTCTCGCTTTGCGGATGCGGCATGAAGACCGGGCGCCAGTTTTCCCGGAAGAGAATCGGGCCGCCCCAGCGGTGGGTGAAGCGAACTCCGGCCAGCGCGGGGTGAAGGCAGGAGGCGCGGCTTTCAATTGATTGGAAGAACTCCTGCGCGTGGCCCTGGCGCGCGTCGACACGCCAGAGATCGTGCGATTCATCCGCATCGACCAAGCCACCTCCAAAAATCACGCTGCCGTCCTGGCGGCGCCCCCAGAGGTAAGGTAGGTCTTCGGTGTAGAAGGGGTGGCCGCCGGCGAGTCCGATCTCGTCGAGTTGTTTTTTGCCCAGAGGCTCGGTCAGGACGGCGAGCGTTAGCTTCGGATGCGTGCGCGAGGCGAGTTGGGTCAAGTCGAGAGAGAGGGCGTTCGTCGCAAGGAGCACCTTTCCGGCGACGCACGCTTTCTTAGCTACGCTCAGGACCGGGCGTTTGTGCCATTCGATTTTTTCGACCGCCGAATTTTCAAAAATCTGAGCGCGCGAGGCATTCGCGGCGCGGGCGAGCCCGGCGACGAGTTTCCCGGGATCGAGCGTGCCGCCGGGAACTTTGCGGATGACGTGAACGGTTCCGGAGTCTTCCCACTCGATCGGCGAATGCGGAATTCCCTTCTCGCGGGCGATCTCCCAGGCGCCGGGCAGCTCGAGGTCGCATTCGATTTCGAGCGCATCCAGAATTTTCTTGAAGCCGGCGAGGACGTCACCAAGGCCGGGAAGATCGCCGGCCGCGGTTTCAGCAAGGACCATACCGCCGGTGCGGCCGCTCGCGCCCGCGCCGATCCGATCTGCTTCGAACACCGCCACCGATTTTTCCGGCGCGAGACGGCGAAGCCATGCGGCGGCGGCCAAGCCGGTGAAGCCGGCGCCAACGATCGCGAAGTCAACGGATGCGGGAATTGGTTTGCTGCGAACGGTGAAATCGATATGCCAGGGCGGAACGCCCCAATGGGGTTGCCGGTGGGGTTTATTGGTATACATGAGGTCTTGACGCGGCTACTAGCGCTAATTGACTTGTTCCCGGGGCAAGTTAGTCGACGAGTTGGATGTGCTCCACTTTCCGCCCGTTCCAGGCATACAAGACGGCCCACGACTCATAACCCTGCCAAACGATTACACAATGGGCTGCATGGAGCTTATCGCCCCAGATGCCTTGATATCTCCAGGCTTGTCCGACCCAAATGACGGGCGCATTCCGCCTAGTTCGTGCAAGAAAAAGCAGATTCCAGTTGAGACCAATCTGCCGTGCGATGACGAGCTTTATATTCGGACCAGCTTGGCTCCCGGTGATCAGTTCCAATCCAAATATATGCTTGCCATCGCCGTAGAAATCCACCTTAATGAGACCGGGGCATGCCCCGTGATGGTCTTTTTGAAAAAACTGGCGGTCGTCTGCGTCTAGATCCGATTCGGTAATAACCTTGGCACCGGGGATATTTCGCTGCGACCGCGCGTTGCAAGCTCTCCGGAGGGACACAAACATTCGCCAACGATTGAGCCCGAGCGGGAAGAAAACCAGAAGCCGCAAAAAGATCGCTGCGGCTTTCATTGTTCCTGGCGGTGACGCGTCTCCTTCCGGCTACAGGATCGATTCGGTCCAGTTTTCGAGTGTGTGCTTTACCTTGCCCATGAACTGGTGGGCGACGGCGCCATCCACCACGCGGTGGTCGTAGCTGAGCGTGAGGTAGACCATCGAGCGGATCGCAATCGCGTCATCCACAACTACCGGGCGCTTTTCGATGGTACCCAGGCCGAGGATGGCTACATTGGGCTGGTTGATCACCGGCAGGCCGAAGAGGCCGCCGAAGACGCCGGGGTTGGTGATCGAGAAGGTGCTTTCGGCGACTTCTTCGGGCTTGAGTTTTTTCGCGCGGGCGCGTTCGGCAAGGTCATTCAAAGCGCGGGCGATACCGAGGAAATTTTTCTCTTCGGCGTTCTTGATCACCGGAACTATCAGGCCCCAGTCGAGCGCGACGGCGATGCCGACGTTGCACTCCTTGTGCAGCACGATGTTCGTCCCGTCGACGGAAGAGTTCACGGTGGGGAAAGCGCGCAGGCCTTCCACGGCGGCGCACACGAAGAAGGGCATGAAGGTGAGCTTGGTGCCGGCGGATTGCTCGAACTTGTCCTTGAGTTTCGAACGTAGCGCGGCGATGCCGGAGACGTTTACTTCATCGACGGAATACACGTGCGGGGAAACGCGCTTTGAGAGCACCATGTGCTCGGCGATACGCTGGCGCATGACGGACATGGGCTGGACTTCGTACTGGCCGAAGTACATTTTTTCGCGCGGGACGGCAGTCTCAAGAACTGCGGATGCGGCCGCGCCACCCGCGGCGGGGGGTGGAGCAGAAGCTGCGCGCGCAGGAGCAGCAGCGGCAGCAGGGCGCGAGCCTCCCGTGGCGGCGCCACCCGATTGAACTGCGGCCAAAATATCGTGCTTGCTGATGCGGCCTCCCGCGCCGGTGCCGGAGAGCGTGGCGAGGTCGACGTTGTTCTCGCGGGCGATGCGGCGGACGAGCGGGGAGCTGCGGATCTTGTCGCCATTGGGGCGCTGGGGCGGCGCAGGCGCAGCGGCTGCCGCGCGAGGCGCGGCTTGTGCGGGCGCGGGAGCAGGAGAGGCGGCAGGCGACGGTGCGGGCTTGGGGGCTTCGGCCTTGGCCGGCGCCGGGGCGGAGGGCGCGGCGGCAGCGGCTGAGCCGTCCGCGTCAATCACGGCGACAACAGTTTGAATCGGAACAGTCTGTCCTTCGTTGACTTTGATTTCCTTGAGCACGCCGGCGGAGGGCGACGGAATTTCCGCGTCGACTTTGTCGGTTGAAATTTCAAAGAGCGGCTCGTCACGCTCGATCTTATCGCCGGGCTTCTTCAGCCACTTGGTGATCGTCCCCTCGAAGATGCTTTCGCCCATCTGGGGCATGATTACATCGGCCATGGCACTCTCCCGTTTGCTGAATCCCGATTCTGTTTTCGTGTTCAGTATCTTCGTCTTTCAGTATCTTGCCAATTCCCGCGCGGCTGCGGCAACTTTTTCGGCGTTGGGCAGGAAATGCTCCTCGAGCGGCGGAGAATAGGGCACCGGCGTATCGAGGGCGGTGACGCGCGCGATGGGCCCGTCCAGATCTTCGAACGCGCCTTCGCAGACAAGCGCAGCGATTTCTCCGGCGATGCCGCCTGTGCGCGTGTCCTCGTGAACGATCAGGAGCTTGTTGGTTTTCTTCACGGAAGCAAGAATCGCATCGCGATCGAGCGGCAGGAGCGTGCGAAGGTCAATCACTTCGGCGTCGATACCCTCTTTCGCCAGCGTTTCGGCGGCTTCCATCGACGTATGTACCATCGCCGCGTAGCTCAGGATGGTCAGGTCCTTTCCTTCGCGCCGTACGGTCGCTTTGCCGATCGGAACCGTGTATTCCTCCGCCGGAATTTCTTCCTTGATGCGGCGATAGAGATATTTGTGCTCGAAAAAAAGCACGGGATTATTGTCGCGCACGGCGGACTTCAGGAGTCCCTTCGCGTCATGGGGGGTGGAAGGATAAATGATTTTCAGCCCAGGGGTGTGCATGAAATACATTTCCGGATTCGCGGAATGGAAGGGGCCGCCGTGCACGCCACCGCCCGACGGGCCTCTCAATACCATTGGCACGGGCGCGCCCCAGCGGTAGTGGGACTTGGCGGCGAAGTTCGTTACCTGATTGAAGCAGCAGGCGATGAAATCGATAAATTGCATTTCGACGATGGGCCGGAGTCCCAGGTAACCCATGCCGCAGGCCGCGCCGACGATGGCCGTCTCGCTGACGGGCGCGTCAACCACGCGCTCTGGACCGAACCGAGCGAGCAACCCTTCCGTCACTTTGAACGCGCCGCCGTAAACGCCGATATCCTCGCCGAGCGCGACGACGGCCGGGTCACGATCCATCTCCTCGAAAATCGCCTGGCGAATTCCCTCGAGCATGGTAATCGCGGCCATTAGCGTCGCCCCCGCTTGCCGCGCCGGTTTTTTTCTTTTTGCGCACGCTCCTCACGGAAAGCGCGGTCTTTCGGGCCGCGGCCGAACGGGACTCGCAGAGCCGCGGCGGTATCGAGGTCTTTTTCTTCACCGGCCGAAGTGGCCTTCTGCGATTGGTAAGCGATTTTCTCGGATCGCGCGGGGGGCGCACCGTTTCCAGGGCTTTGCCGCGGCTGTGCGGCCTGCGAAGCCGCCTTCATTTTGGCGGCAGCATCAGGATCAAACGAGCCGAAGGATTTCACTTCCCAAATCGCATCGACGCTGCAATTGGGAGGCGTCACTTCCTTTTGGGGGCGCTGCCAATCGGCTTCGATCGTGTGGCAACCGTCGCAATAGACGCCCTGCTCGGCGAGCTCGGGCGGCGGAAGAGGCGACTCCTCGGCAAACTTCTGTTCTTCGTCCAATTCGCGCTCGATGCGCGAATCGATCTCGGCCTTCGTTTTCGCGTCCCAGATCTTATTTTCGGTGAGGAATTTTTCGTAGCGCGCGATCGGGTCGCGCGCCTTCCAGTATTCGACCATTTCCTTCGGCACATACTCGGCGGGATCGTGCTGGGCATGGCCTTTCATGCGGTGGGTCTTGACTTCAATCAAAACTGGACCATGGCCGCTGCGGCACTCATCCACTGCCTCTTTCGTCGTCGCGTAGACGGCGAGCACGTCATTGCCATCCGTGATTTTGCTGGTGATGCCGTAGGCGACGGCGCGGTCCGCGAGATTCTTGACGGGCACCTGGCGTGCCACCGGAGTCGAGTATGCCCACTGATTATTTTCGACGACGAGCACAAAGGGAGCGCGCTGCGAAGCCGCGAAATTGAGGCCTTCGTGAAAGGCGCCGGTGGACGAGCCGCCGTCGCCAATCCAGGTGAGCGCAACGATATTCTGGCCGAGATAGCGGCCGGCCATGGCGACACCGGTCATCACCGGAATGAGATCTCCGAGCATCGAAATCGGCGAAATGGTGTGGTGCACGTTCAAATCGCCGAAATGGCTCGTGCCGTCCTTGCCAAGCGTGGGCGAAGTGTACTTGGCCATGTGCTGGGTCATGATGTCGCGCGGCTTGAAGCCCTTCACAAGCAGCGCACCGATGTTGCGGATCATGGGAGCGAGCCAGTCTTTCGGTTCGAGCGCGTAGGCCGTGCCGACCGAAACCGCTTCCTGCCCGAGGCTTGAATAAAGGCCGCCGACGATTTTGTTCTGCCGGAAGAGCCGGACCATGCGGTCTTCGAGCTGGCGGTTGAGCTGCATGTAATAGTAGAGGTCGAGATACTGCTGGCGCGTGAGTTTCGGCGCAGTCTGCGATTCCTTCACCGAGTTTGCGACGTGCATGCGATGATCTCCGCTGTTGCGTATGAAAACAGGCAAATCATTTCAGAGCGCCGCTAAGGCATTTTCCGCTGTCGCGGGAGTGCGCTCGTTGACGATTGCTTCAAGCTCCCTGCGCGACAAGGGCTGCAAGGTATAGCCAAAAACGTCGGCAAAATGCGCGCTCAGGCGCTCTTTCGCTCCCGCGAGATCGACCGCGCCGCCGAGAATGCGTTCGAGCGACGTGGCGCGCGCGTCCTGAATCCCGCAGGGAACGATCAAGTCAAAATAGCGCAAGTCGGTCGAGACATTGTACGCGAAGCCGTGGGAAGTGACCCAGCGGCTCAGGTGCACGCCGAGTGCCGCAAGCTTATCTTCTGCCGCAGCGGTGCCATTCGCTGAGCCTACCCAGATTCCGTGCTTGCCAGCGACGCGATGCGATTCAATGCCAAAATCACGGGTCGCGCGGATCATGGTTTCTTCGAGCTGCTCGACGTACCAGCGAATATCCCGGCGATGCCCGGCCAAATCGAGAATTGGATAGCTGACTACCTGCCCGGGCCCATGATAGGTGATGTCGCCGCCGCGATCGGTCGTGTGAAACTCCACCCTCATCTGCGCGAGCAAACGATCGCCGGCACATAGGTGTTCCAGTTTGCCGTTGCGCCCGAGCGTGATCGCGTGCGGGTGTTCACAGAGAAGCAGAACGTCTGGAATTGCGTTCGCTTTGCGCGCTTCGACGAGCTCACGCTGCAATTCGCAGGCGGGCGTGTAGGCGATGAGCCCCAGGTCAACCACCCAGCAGTTTTTCGTGACTCGGTTCACAAATCCTTTGAAACGTTCGCCGGACAGAACGCGGCGCCGAGAACGATCTAGTAGTTAATCGCAAGGCCTCGGACGGAATTGAACGCATCGCCCATCGCTTCCCAAACCGTCGGGTGGGCATGAATCGTCGCGGCCATATCGTCGAGCGTGGCTTCCAGGCCCAGCGCGGCCACCGGTTCAGAAATGATTTCGGTGGCGAGCGGGCCAATCGCGTGGACGCCGAGTATCTCGCCATATTTCGCGTCGGCAACTACTTTGATGAAGCCTTCGTGTTGGCCGAGGATTGTGGCTTTGCTGTTGCCCAGAAACGGGAACCTGCCGACTTTCACGTCGAAACCCGCTTCGCGCGCCTGCTTCTCAGTGTAACCAATCGACCCGACCTGTGGCTCGCAATAGGTGGCATTGGGGCAGCGCTGGCGGTCGAATGGCAGTACATCTTTGCCCGCCATGCGGCCCACGGCGATGATGCCTTCCATCGAAGCGGCGTGCGCCAGCTGTGGCTGGCCTGCGACGATATCGCCGATCGCGTAAAGCTTGGGCTCGGCGGTTTCAAGGAACGCATTCGTTTCGACGAAGCCGCGGTCGAGCTTGGTCTTGGTTTTCTCGAGGCCGATATTTTCGGTGAGCGGGCGCCGGCCCACTGCAATCAGGACTTTCTCTGCGCTGATGGTTTGCGACTTGCCCGCTTTGTCCTTGTACGTGACCGTTCCGCCCTTGGCGTCCTTCTTCACCGATTCAACTTTCGCCTCGAGCTCGATCTTCATACCCTTCTTGCGCAGGATTTTTTCGAGCTCGGCGGAGATTTCTTCGTCCTCGAGGGGCACCACACGCGGTAGGGCCTCGAGAAGCGTGACGTCCGTTCCGAACGTCTTGAAAATCGAAGCAAATTCGACGCCGACGGCGCCGCAGCCGACAACGATCATGGACTTGGGAATTTCCTGAAGCCCCAGGATTTCGCGATTGGTGAGCACTATCTTGCCGTCGATTTCAACACCAGGCAGCGATCGAGCTTCGGAACCGGTGGCGAGCATCGTGTAAGTGGTTTCGATCTCGGAAGTCTTGCCGTCCTTCTCCACGGAGACGCGTCCGGACCCGGCAATGCGCCCCCAGCCGGTGATGGACTCAACTTTGTTCTTTTTAAACAAAGCGCCAATACCACCGGCATGCTTTTTGACGATCTTGTCTTTGCGCGCCAGAATCGCCGGCCAATTGATTTTCACGTCCTTTACTTCGAAGCCGAATTCTTCGGCGCGCTTGAAATGGTCGTAAATGTCGGCATGGTGCAAAAAAACTTTGGTGGGAATGCAGCCCACGTGCAGGCACGTGCCGCCGAGAAAGGAATCCTTCTCGATGACGGCGGTCTTCAGTCCCCACTGTGCGGCGCGAATCGCAGCGACGTAGCCGCCCGGTCCGCTCCCGATGATCGCAAGATCATATTTAGCCAAACTGGTTCTCCCCTTCGGTTGGTATTTCAGCCGGAACCAATAGATGCATGGAAGGGTGGTTACGACTGCGACTCTTCCAAGTGCGCAGACTAAAGAGTTTAGCAGCCGTTCGCAGCCGCCGCAACCCGCCCTTGAGAGCATGCAAAGGGGACACGCTATCGAATTGCAGGTGAGGACGTCTGACTCGCTAAGTCTGTCTTGCAGCAATTAGGCTTTCGGTAACGCAACTAAATACGACCCCAAGCCGTATAGGAACAAGAGGAGCGTATGAATAACGAACCGACTCCAGACTCAGCGATTTTACCGGCTGCCAAATCCATACAGGCTCCTTCCGAACCGAGCGGCGTTCACAAAGTCTTCTTGGGCCCGGACGGACTCCGGGCGGGGTGGCGGCTCGCCATCTATCTCGCTTTCGTAGTCGGTCTTCAGTACCTGATTGTCCAGCGCGGCCTGCGGCTGATTCCGGGCGTCGCAGAGATCATGAAGCAGGCCCAGAGCAGCGGTGTTTTGACACCTCGATTCGAACTCATATTCGAGAGCGCTGCAATTTTGATAGTTTTTTTCGCCGCAGGAATCATGAGCCGCGTCGAAAGGCGTTCGTTCGGCGTATACGGCCTGCCGCTTGAGGGCGCATTCGGAAAATTATTCTGGCAAGGAGCCCTTTGGGGGCTGGGATTCGAATCACTCGAAATGTTGGCGATATTTGCACTCGGCGGATATTCCTTCGGCGGACTGGCTCTGGCCGGTGTAGCGCTATTGAAATATGCGGTGTTCTGGGCAATCGGGTTTGTGCTGGTGGGGATTTTTGAGGAATTTCTGTTTCGCGGATACGCGCAATTTACGCTGGGAAGCGGAATCGGTTTTTGGCCGGCGGCATTTCTGCTTTCAGCGGCGTTCGGTGCGGTTCATCTTTCGAATCCCGGTGAAGGCTGGGTGGGAGCACTCGCTGTCTTTGCATTCGGAATGCTGGGATGCCTGGTGCTGCGGCGAACCGGTAATCTTTGGTTTATGGTAGGTTTCCATGCGGCGAGCGACTACGCGGAAACTTTCATCTACTCAACGCCGGACAGCGGCATGCTCGCGCAAGGTCATTTGCTGAATTCATCGTTTCACGGACCACTTTGGCTGACCGGAGGAACGATCGGCCCGGAAGGCAGCGCGCTGGCATTCGTGGTGATGGCGATCGCATTTCTGACTCTCAACTGGGCTTATCCGGCGAAAAAGGCCGTGACCTGATATTCACTTTCAGCCAGAACGAAATTCGGGATACTTTTGCTCACTTTCACGGTTTAAGACGCGGACGACCAGGAGGATCTCAATATGGCCGAAGACTACAGTGCTGCGGATGCATCGCCGAAGCCGTCGCCGAGTCACAATATTTTCGTCGGGCCTAACGGGATTCGCGCAGGATGGCGACTGGCAATTTTTCTGGCCCTGGATCTTGCGTTCATTTATGGGATTGTGCACATTCCCGGCATTAGGTCGCTCCTGCCCTCCCAACAAATTTTCACAGCGAAAGGCTTGCTTTTCAGCGAAGGCTTGCTCAATTTACTTCCTTTACTTTTGGCTGCCGGGGTGATGACCCTGATCGAGAAACGATCCTTTGCCGACTATGGAATGCCGTTACAAGAGGCATTTGGCAAGCGGTTCTGGCAGGGAGTTCCGCTCGGTTTCGTAATGTTGTCAATTCTTCTCTTGCTGATCGGCGCGCTGCATGGATTTTCCATAGATGGCGTCGCAGTGGGCGGAACGGCTGCATTCAGCCTCGCCATCCTATATTTTATTGGATTCACCCTCGTTGGGCTCTTCGAGGAATTCTCATTTCGCGGTTACATGCAGTCGACTCTCGGTTCGGGCATCGGATTCTGGCCCGCCGCGATTATTCTCTCGATCGTTTTCGGAGCGGTCCACCTCGGAAACACCGGAGAGGCGAAGGTCGGCGCTTTCATGGCGGGATGCTTTGGACTGGTTGCCGCTTTCGCTTTGTGGCGAACTGAAAATATCTGGCTACCCATCGGAATGCATGCATCCTTTGACTGGGGAGAAACGTATTTTTACGGCACTCCCGACAGCGGCATCCTGGCGCAAGGGCATTTTCTCAAATCGTCATTCCGCGGACCGGACTGGCTGACGGGCGGCACCGTCGGTCCCGAAGGCAGCGTTTTCGTATTCGCCGTTCTGATTCTTTGGGTGATCGCTATTCATTTTCTCTTTCCGGCTAAGCCCACCGCGGCCGGACAAGCTGAAACTGATAGGAGCAAAGCCTTCGCGGCGCGTCCTGAATTCTAGAGAGAGGCGTTTCTCCGCTTGCATCTTCTTCACGCCTACAGCATCAAACCTGTCCGCTCTCGGATGGTTGCCTTAATTGACAACGCGAGGGCATGTCGGTAAACTTCCCGGCTCTAGGTGAGGCTATGCGCCTCACAATGGGACCAAAACTATGGACAAGAAGCGACTCGACTACTACAAGAAGAAACTGGTGGCGCGACGCGAGGAACTCGTACGCGGCATCGCCCGTACAGAGCAAGAAGGACGGGAAGCCGATGAGGATCCCACAGTGGATCTCGCGGACAAGGCCGCGAACTCCTACACCAAGGAGTTCCTCTTCGGGCAGACCCATAATGACCGTTCGCTGCTGCAACTAGTGGATGACGCCTTGGCGCGGATCAACAAGGACAACGGCTTCGGTGAATGTGTCTCCTGCCATGAGGAACTTCAGCAAAAGCGTCTCGAAGCGGTGCCGTGGACTCGCTACTGCATCACCTGCCAGGAAAAAATGGAACAGGGGCTTCTGTAGCCCCGTTTCGTCTCTCTCGTTAGCTATCGAGACGTCTCCGCGCGAAAGCCAAAGGGGCTTAGGTGTCGACGCACAGAGGGTGTGCCTGCTCGTGTCGATTCAAAGGCCTGAACCGCCACGCCGCCTCGAATTGTCTTTCTTCCGCTCCCGAATTGGAGTAATTTCTCTCTAACCCTAACAGCTAGAAGAGCGGACTTGTGTCTTTTCGAGGCGCACTCGATGCCGTTGTGTCCGTGCTCCTGCCGGCCCCTTGCCGGATTTGCGGAGCTACGCTAACGGATGCGAATCGTCCGATCTGCGCTTCATGCTTTGCCTCGATAGAGCCGATTGATGATCCCATGTGCTCATGCTGCGGGCGCCCCTTTGAGCTGGTGCCGCAGGTGGAGAAGGCTCCGGGACTTTGCCGGCGATGCCGCACAAATTTCTGTGCTTTCGAGTCGGCTCGCAGCTTCGCTCACCACAACGACGCCCTGGCTGGCGGGATCGTGCTTTTGAAATATGAAGAGGGTACCCGGCTGGGAAACTGGTTTGCCAAGCGCCTCGGCGAGGTGATTCGCAGCGCAGGAGAGGAATTTCAAGCTGACGGTGGTTCCTGCCCCTTTGCATCCTGACCGGCAGCGCGAGCGGGTTACAATCAGACTGAACTGATTGCCCGGCTGCTAGCCAGCGCCTGGGACTCAAGCTCGGGTCCTACCTGCTGATGCGCACGAAGCCTCGCCCTGCACAACTGGTCCTTTCTCGCAGCGAGCACTGGAAGTACGTACGTGGCGCCTACGCCACGCGACAAGGGGTGCGAGTTGACAAGCTGCGCATCTTGCTGGTAGATGATGTATTGACGACTGGCGCGACGTTGGATGCGTGCTCGCGCGTGCTGAAGAAGCAGGAGCCGCAAGCGTTGTGGGGCTGACAGTGGCGCGAGTTGTTCCGGGCTCGTCGCTCACGGCCTCAAAGCAGCGAACAAAGTTGCAAAGCCCTTGAAACCAACGGGGTGCAGTTGGCATCCTTAGCAGCAGGCAAATTCGTCGAGCGACGCAAAGGCGGCGCAGATGGAAAACCGGCTAAAGAGCGTGTTACGTCCGCGGCCTAATCTTGGCCTGGCCAAGACGACTGCGGGAGCTGGTGCGCCGAGTTCGCAGCTTCCCGCTACGAAGCGTCCTTCGCTGATGCAGGCTCCTGTCCTGGTGCTGAACGCGACGTTCGAGCCGATCAATGTCACGGCCGTCCGTCGCGCGCTGGTGTTGATGCTCAAGGGCGTGGCCCAGGCGGAAGAGACCAATCACACCGAAGTGCACTCCACTTCAAAAAGGATTCAGGTGCCTTCGGTGATCCGGCTTCTCACCTATCGCCATATCCCGCAGCAAAGCCGCGCGCTTTCACGCAAGAACATTTTGCTGCGCGACCGGAATACTTGCCAGTTCTGCGGCAGCGCGTTTCCGGCTGCTGAATTGACGCTGGACCACGTGATGCCGCGATCTCGCGGTGGGCGTTCGTCGTGGGAAAATCTCGTGGCTTGTTGCTATTCCTGCAACAATAACAAGGGCGATCGCACGCCCGAAGAAGCGGGCCTGAAGCTGCAGCGGCGCCCGCGTCCCTTCACGCTCCATACTTCGCGGCAGCTGATGCGCCTGATCGGCCATCGCGACGAGAAGTGGCGGAAGTACCTCTTCTACTAGTTTTCCGCATTTAGATTTTTCTGCTGCAACCTTTTCCAAGGCCCCACCGTCTAATCTTACAAATCACTTCTAGGACACACCCCGGGAAGTGGCACCGGATATAATCCGGACCGCTTCCCTTCTTTTTCGGCAATAAGCGTCTTATTGACGGAAAACGATCTTAATTCCGCGCCGCCAGTTTTCGTTCAGCCCGATTCGACTGATCTGAATTTCGGGCGAGAGATATTTTAAGAGGATCTCCGTGGCGGAATGGAAGCGCAAGCCTCGCGCGACCAATCAGTCAAGCGGAGGCTTCGGGTCCAAATCGATTCCGCTGAAATATCCGAAGCGATGAAAGTCCCTTTCGCGTTGATGACAGCGCACTCGAAGCCAGTAATCCACGGCCTGTATTGGCATCTGAATATCTTCGGAAGCTTTTAATTCGATGATCACCAGCCGGCCACGCCGGGTGATGCCGAGCAGATCGAGGACTCCCCGATCCCCACCGCTCAGGGCAGGAACTTGAGAATGAAGGACCTGCTATCTAAACTGCGCGTCCAAGGCCCGAAACGCCCAGCTGCTTGCACCTTCATGCTTGCGCGCACGCACATACATGCCCGAGAATGAATGCTCGAGGTCCGCGGCTGCCGATAACGATTCGGAGTGCGCATCAGGAAACGCTTCGGCCAAAATGCAATCAAACCGCGCGCGAAATTGTTCCCTGGTGATCCGGCCGGCTGGTCGCGGTGAATCCGTGCGAAGAAATTCGAGCCGGCCAGGCTTGGATTTGCCGAGCCGGTGCACTTCGAGAACGATCCTGTTCGCCGCTTGTTCCTTCAGGCGGATTACTCGTCGCGTGAGATTTTTCTCGTCGGACCACAGCTGAACGAGCGGCTCTTTTCCCGCGCGCCGCATTTCATATTGAAGATCGGCAAGCCCAGCGAGCCATTGACCGTCTTCGCGAACTTCCACGGAGCCCGAGCGCACAAATTCGCCTAATGCACGATCGAGTTCTGCCCAATCGTCCATCGAACCACCGAGCAATGAGATTTAGCTGTAAGGGGTGAGCGTCAGTCGCCCAGGATCAGGCCCGTCACTCGGATAGAAGGATACTGCTGATTCCATTCTACGGGAACATGTTCCAGCGTTATTTGAAAGTCGCGCCGCTGCCCGCCCGGTAGAGCAGCATCTTTCGGCACGATGAGCGACTCATTCTCTCTCAGAATTACTTGATTGAATGGGTCGTGAAATTCCAGTGCCACGTCGACTGCGCGGATGGTATGCGCGCCGTCGTTCCATAGCGTCCCGGCAATGTAAGTGAACTCCTGATTCAGAAAATTATTGGCTTTTGCCATCTGGATGTCTTTGAAGTGGATGTGCTCGGCGTAGGTTTGCTCGGTGGTGCCAAATGGCAGCTTTGCGGCGGCACCCGCCCCATTGGGATGCGAACTTCGCGACAGCAAAATCAGACCGCCCACCAGCACGAGCACAACTACCGCTCCCGCCATGAATGCGATCGGAAACTGGCTGCGGCGTTCTCGCTGGGGAATTTCTTCGGGTGACATGGAAAAGAGCCTGCCTTAGCGGCCGAATTGCAATCGGAGGATCAGCGGCTCGGGCAGGCCTGCCGCCGCCATGCGCTTCTGCACTGCTTCAATATCGTAGGGAACCCGCCAGAATTCCACAACCTTGTTGTCGACGTCTGCGATCGCGAACGCAGCGCGCGTGTCCCCGTCTCGCGGCTGGCCGATAGATCCCGGATTCAGCAGATAGGTAGTGTCCGGTTCGATCTTGAGGGGTGAGAATTTATTGTCACCCTCCGGTTTGAAGTGCAGTACACCAACCCTGTCGTCCTCACCACCGAGTGTGAAGCCGCCTTGCAAATGCGTATGACCAAAAAAAGTTATCGGGGTTGCAGCCTCGATCAAACTATCGAGGGCCTGCGCTGGGGCGAACACGTATTCATCCTCGTCGCGCGACGCGCCATGAACGATGGTAAAACCGTTGATCGTCGCCGGCCCTGTCGGCAATTTTTCGAGGTATTCGCGAAGTTCGGGACGCAACTTGTCGCGCGTCCAGAGCGCGGCATTGCGAGCGACTGGGTTGAAATCCTCGGCGTTGGCAAGCCCGCTTCCGGCTTTGTCGTGGTTGCCACGAATTGTGACCGCGCCAATCTCGCGGATGCGGTCGATTACTTCATTTGGGTCGGGCCCATAGCCCACAACGTCGCCCAGGCACACCGCTTTGTCCCACTTGCCTTTGGCAGCAGCTAGGGCGGTATCGAGTGCGGTGATGTTGGCGTGAATATCGCTGAGAATTAAATAGCGCATTTAAGGACTGCCTCTATTTGGCAGGCTGCGGATTATAGTCGAACGGACGTCACGATGCACGAATCTCGCCCAGAAATTCGGCTCGCCCTGTGGTTCAACGCACTAGCATACAATCTCCATAACTGTAAAAGCGATACCCCGCAGCGACTGCATGGCGATAGGCCGCGAGCGTGTTTTCGAGCCCGGCGAACGCGGCGACCAACGCCAGCAAACTCGATCGCGGAAGATGGAAATTCGTGAGAAGTTGATCGACGACCCAAAATGGCTTGCCGGGAAACAAGAATATGTTCGCTTCAGATTGACCCGCATTCAGGAGCGTATTGCTGCCAACCGCTTTTTGAGCGGCGTCCTCCAGCGCACGCACCACCGTGGTCCCCACAGCAAGGACAGGCCGTTGTTCTCTTTTCGCGCGAGCGATTGAATCAACGGTAGCCTGCGGAATGTCGTAAGACTCCACATGGATTTTATGCTCTTCGAGCGACTCTGTGCGAATTGGCTCAAATGTCCCAAGCCCCACGTCGAGGGTCACGTTCGCGATTTCGATGCCGCGCTGCTCGAGCGATTCAAGAATCGTAGGCGTGAAATGCAGCCCCGCGGTTGGGGCCGCTACCGCATTTCCTTGCCTGGCATAAACGGTCTGGTAACGCTCGCGATCGAGCGGTTCGTCCGCGCGCTTGATATAAGGCGGAAGCGGAATGTGACCGAGCCGATCGAGCGCCTCATGCAAACCGTCCTCCGATTCGAACCGCAGCACACGCAGGCCGTATTCGGCGCGAGCTTCCACCCGGGCCTGCAATTCACCTTCGCCGAACACAATTCGCTCACCCACCGGAATCTTACGTCCCGGCCGCACAAGCGTTTCCCAGGTGTCGGGCGTGAGCTGGCGAATCAACAGCACCTCGATAGGCGACGTGAGGAATTCGTCGCGCGCGGGACTTTTCGCTCCAGGCGGTTCAGCGCGTAAACCGGCACGATGCCCGAACAGGCGGGCCGGCAGCACGCGGGCGTCGTTCAACACAATGAGTTCGTTGCCCTGAAGGAGCGCCGGCAATTCGCGGAACTGGCAATCTTCCCACGCGCCGGTCGCCCGGCTCACGAACAGCAGTCGCGATGCGTCCCGTTCCGCAAGGGGCCGCTGGGCTATACTTCCGGCCGGAAGTTCATAATCGAAATCGCTCAAATTCATCGGCGTCTCTTTGGCATGTGGATTTCTGCTGTATGTTGTCAACATTGTAACGGATTGAAAGACGATTCGATTCGTTGAAGGCCTTATCAGTTGAATCCGCCGATGTAGCTTTAGGGGGAAGCAAATATCGTGGCCGAAGGATCTGTCGTTATTGGCCCGCGAGGCATCGAACGGCTGCGCTCCGGTCACCTGTGGGTCTATCGTAGTGACGTACGCAGCGCCAAAGCGGACTCCGGAGCTATCGTGCTTCTTACCGACGAACGAGGCCGCTTCCAGGGTCGCGCCTTCTACAGCGACAAGTCCCAAATCGCAATCCGTTTGCTTACACGCGAGGATGTACCCGTCGATCGCGCATTCTTCACGGAACGAATTCGCAGCGCCGCCGCTTACCGCAAAATTGTCGTTGAGAACACGGATGCCTTTCGGCTCGTCTACGGTGAAGCGGACCACCTGCCCTCACTCGTCGTCGACCGCTACGGTGACCATCTCGTTGTGCAAACTCTCAGCCAATCGAGCGAGCGTCTGAAAGACCTCTTCGTAAAAATCCTTCTGGAACTCTTCTCGCCCAAAGGTATCCTCGAAAGGAACGATCCGAAGGTCCGCTTGCTTGAAGGCCTCCAGCAAAGCGTCAGCGTTTTGCAGGGTGAGATTCCTGAAGAAATCCTCGCTACGGAAAACGGAATCACCTTTGTCTACGACTTGCGCAGAGGGCAGAAGACCGGCTCTTTTCTCGACCAGCGCGAGAACCATCAGGCCGCTGGCCGCTACGCATGCGGCGAACTGCTCGATTGCTTTAGCTACAACGGCGGCTTCGGGCTCACAGTAGCCGGCCACTGTGAGCATGTGGAGGCCACTGACATGGCTCCCACGGCAATTGCTGCCGCGAGACGGAACCGGGAACTCAACGCCATCTTCAACGTCACCTTTCGCGAAGGCAATTCCTTCGACATTCTGAAGGAGTACGACGACGCAGGCCGGAAATTCCAGATGGTTATCCTCGACCCGCCTGCCTTTGCCAAGAATCGCGACAGCGTCCCCGCCGCCCAGCGCGGCTATAAAGAGATTAACCTCCGCGCGCTAAAGCTGCTGAAGCCCGGCGGCTTCTTGGTGACGTGCTCTTGCTCTTACCACATCTCGGAGCCACTGTTTCTGCAGGTCATAGCCGAAGCAGCTATAGACGCACGCCGCAGCGTCGTGGTGGTAGATCGACGAACCCAAGCACAGGATCATCCCATCCTGCTGACGATGCCAGAGACACACTATCTGAAGTGCATAGTTGTAAAACTATTGGAATGAACTAAATACAAGAAGAGTGGTCGCTATTTCCATGCGTTTGAAAATACTTGACAATAATGCACGCATATTTTATTATGCATTTGAGCTTAGATGCACAGTTTCGAGATCCTCATTAGGAGAAGAGATAAATGAACAGAATCACCCGATGGACCCCGTTTCACCTCTCGACCCTCCCGGATCAGGTCAACCGGCTCTTTGAGAGCAGCGTGCAAGGGCGCGGTGACGGTGCCTCGCTTACCGCCTGGATGCCGTCCGTGGACATCTACGAGACCGAGAACGAACTCGTGATCAAGGCAGATATGCCGGACATCAACGAGAAGGACCTCGACATCCGCGTGGAAAACAACACGTTGACGATCCGCGGCGAGCGGAAATTCGAGCAGACGGTGAAGGAAGACAATTACCTTCGGATTGAGCGTAACTACGGTTCGTTCAGCCGCAGCTTCGGATTTCCAAACACAGTTAACACGGAAGCCATCAAGGCGGAGTATAAGAATGGCGTGCTCACCGTCGAGCTGCCGAAGAGCGCTGAATCCAAGCCAAAGCAGATCAAGGTGAACGCGGCAACCAGCAAGAACTAAAAGCGCGCGGACCTAAAATCGCGGGGCGTGGCGGGGCCGGCGACTTCTGCTGGCCCCTTTTTGCAGCTCCACGAAAGTGAGAAGATTGCGAAGTGCCAAGATTTGACAAACTGACTTTGAAAGCCCAAGAAGCGATGCAAGCCGCGCAGGAAATGGCGGCGCGCTATGGACAGCAGCAGGTTCAGCCGCTGCACGTCCTTTGGGCGCTTCTTGCGCAACGTGACGGCGTCGTCCCTCCCCTCCTCGAAAAGCTCGGAGTGTCGCCCACGCAACTCGCCAGTGAAGTTGAAAAACAGTTGGAGCGGCTGCCGAAAGTATCCGGAGGCTCGGAACAATACCTGAGCCCGGAAGCGAACAAGGTGCTGGAGCGCGCGTTTGAAGAAGCGCAGCGCCTGAAGGACGAATACGTCTCAACCGAACATATCTTACTGGGCATCGCCGCTGCGAAGCGCGACTCAGCCGGTGAAATCCTAGCCAAGCACGGAGTGACGCACGAAACCATCATGCAAGCCATGGCCGCGATTCGTGGCAGTCACCGCGTCACTTCGCAAAATCCGGAATCTACCTATCGCGCCCTCGAACAGTACGGGCGCGACTTGACCGATCTGGCGCGCCGAGGCAAGCTGGACCCTGTGATTGGCCGCGACGAAGAAATTCGCCGTGTGATGCAGATTCTCGCGCGCCGCACGAAAAACAATCCCGTGCTCATAGGTGAGCCCGGAGTCGGCAAGACCGCCATCGTGGAAGGCCTCGCGCAGCGAATCGTCGCGGGCGACGTACCGGAAGTTCTACGGCCGAAGCGCATTGTTACGCTCGACCTTTCAGCGCTGGTTGCCGGTGCAAAGTATCGCGGCGAGTTCGAGGATCGCCTGAAAGCCGTCTTGAAGGAAGTGACTGAATCCGAAGGCCAGGTGATTCTCTTTATCGACGAGCTGCACACACTCGTCGGCGCGGGCGCCGCAGAGGGCTCGATGGACGCGTCCAACATGTTGAAACCAGCCCTTGCGCGCGGCGAACTCCGCGCGATCGGGGCGACGACTCTCAACGAATACCGTAAATACATTGAAAAAGACCCCGCGCTCGAGCGCCGCTTCCAGCCCGTATTGGTGGGCGAACCATCCGTCGAAGACACGATTGCGATTTTGCGTGGCTTGAAAGAGCGCTACGAAGTGCATCACGGCGTGCGCATTAAGGATTCCGCAATCGTCGCGGCAGCCCTGCTCTCGCAACGCTATATCACCGACCGCTTCCTGCCGGACAAAGCCATCGACCTGATCGATGAAGCCGCCGCCGGCCTGCGCATGGAAATTGACTCCCTGCCCTCCGAAATTGACGAAATTGAACGCCGCATCATGCAGCTCGAGATCGAGCGTCAGGCGTTGAAGAAAGAGTCTGATGCCCATTCGCGCGAGCGGCTGGGACAAATTGAAAAAGAACTGAGCGGCTTGCGCGAACAGTCCAATACGCTCAAGGCGCACTGGCAGACGGAAAAAGAAGCGATCGGGAAGATTCGCAAAATCAAAGAGCAAATCGACCAGCTCAAAACGGAAGAGCAGCGCTACGAGCGCGCAGGCGATCTCGCTAGCGTAGCGGAAATTCGCTATGGCAAATTGTCCGCGGCTGAAAAGGAATTGAAGACCGCCCAGGACCGCCTCACCGAATTGCAAAAAGATCATCCGATGCTGAAAGAAGAAGTCGGCGAGGAAGAGATCGCGAAAATCGTCAGCAAATGGACCAGTATTCCAGTGGGACGGCTCCTCGAAGGCGAAATCGAGAAGTTGATTCACATGGAAGAACGACTACGCCAGCGCGTGGTGGGCCAGGAGGCCGCCCTCGCGATCGTTGCGAATGCGATCCGCCGCAACCGCTCCGGCTTGAGCGACCCGAACCGCCCGATCGGCTCGTTCCTGTTCCTCGGCCCCACCGGCGTGGGAAAAACGGAGCTTGCGCGAGCCCTGGCAGAATTCCTGTTCGATGACGAGCGCGCCATCATTCGGCTCGACATGTCCGAATACATGGAGAAACATTCGGTGGCTCGCATGATTGGCGCGCCTCCGGGCTACGTGGGCTACGAAGAGGGTGGCCAACTCACTGAGCAGGTCCGCCGGCGCCCTTATTCCGTCGTTCTTCTTGATGAAATCGAGAAGGCGCACCCGGATGTGTTCAACGTCCTGCTTCAGATTCTTGACGAAGGCCGGCTGACGGATGGAAAAGGCCGCACCGTGGATTTTCGCAATACGGTAATCATCATGACCTCGAACATCGGTTCGACAGCGATCTTCGAACTTGCCGCGAAGGATCCGAAGAAAGCGCGCGAGCAAGCCATGGCTGCGCTCCGCGAGCTTTTCCGCCCGGAATTTTTGAACCGCATTGACGACATCGTGATGTTCCAGCCGCTCGGCAAGGACCAGATCGAGCACATCATCGAACTGCAGATGCGCAACGTGGTGAAGCTGCTGAGCGAAAGAAAAATCACCCTAAAGCTCAAACCCGCGGCGAAGACTCTCTTGTTCCGCGAAGGATTCGATCCCGCGTACGGTGCGCGTCCGATGAAGCGCGCAATTCAACGCCTGATTCAAGACCCGCTGGCCCTCAAGCTTCTCGACGGCGAGGTGAAATCGGGCGACACGGTGACTGTAGATGCCGACCCGCGAAGCGATGAAATGAAATTCACAACCGAGACGGCGAAAGCGGGCGTCGCATAAGACCGGCGCCCAGGAAAATCGAAAATGAAAACTCTAAAGACTGCCTTCTTGCTCACAGCACTTACGTTGTTGCTTCTTTTCCTTGGGGCGGCGATTGGGGGTGCGCGCGGTATGACGCTTGCGCTTGTTTTCGCGGTGCTGATGAACGGCACTGCATACTTCTTCTCGGACAAGATCGCGCTGATGTCCAGCGGAGCGCAACCCATCAGCAAAGAGCAGGCGCCGCGGCTTTATGAGGTGATGGAGCGTCTAGCTGCAAAATCGAATTTGCCCATGCCGAAGATGTACCTGATTCCTCAAGCCGCGCCCAACGCATTCGCCACCGGCCGCAACCCGAGTCATGCGTCGGTTGCCGTCACCCAAGGCTTGATGGAATTGATGGACGACGAAGAACTCGAAGGCGTAATCGCGCATGAGTTATCGCACGTACGCAACTACGACATCCTGACGTCCTCGATCGCCGCTACCATCGCGGGAGCGATCACGTGGGTGGCCAGAATGGGCTTCTGGTTCGGCGGCAACCGCGAGCGAGGGGGTGGTCTCACAGGAATACTGATGTTGATTCTCGCTCCGTTTGCTGCGCTCCTGCTGCAGATGGGCATTTCCCGGCAACGCGAATATCAGGCGGACGCGTCCGGCGCAAGAATGGTAGGCCATCCCTACGGCTTAATCCGAGCGCTCGAAAAGCTTGGCGCTTATAACAAGCGTATCCCGATGGACGTTCCGCCAACCACGTCAGCCCTCATGATCGTGCAACCGTTGTCAGCCGGGCAGATTTTCTCAAGCCTCTTCAGCACGCATCCGCCGCTCGCAGATAGAATCGCTCAGCTCCGCGCAATGACTGTGACTCGATAACCCGCGCTGGGTCAGTTTAACAGGCGATTTGGAGGAATCCCGGTCATTTTTGCCTCGAGCGTGAAGCGAAAATGTGCAACTAGTACCGCGAAGAAATCTTTGAAATACGGTAAAAATTGCAGGTTCCCATTAACCCATACGCGCAGAATCCCTCCTTCGCACACCCGCTAAGCAATTAAGTATCCTACACATACAGACGGCCGGATGGTTTGGCACGATTGGCGTTCCTTTTGCTCTTTCCCATCCATGCAAGGGTCGTCCACGGAGGAAAGCATCATGGGTATCGACGATAAACAGGAATACGTACCAGCCGAAGCCGCCGCACCGCGTTGGGTTGGCATAGTTGTGGTAGCGCTCGCAATCGTCTCCCTGGCAGCTTTGGGAACGGGCTGGAGCGCGTCGACGCATTCGAAGGAGCTCGCGCAGAACCTCGCAACTGCGCAGCAGCAAGAAAAGCAGCAGGAAGAGGTGCTCAATCAGCGTCTGGCAAAGGCTGAAGACACCAATGCCCAGCTTCAAGGCGAGCTAAGCATCGTCACGGATAAGATGAAGTTGACGCAGAGCGAGCTGTCCAGAGCGCGCGCGCAAGCGAACAAGATCAAGGAAGAAGATGCCAAACAACTCGCGGATCTCCAGAACAATGTGAACGGAGAACTCGCGACCAAGGCCGGCGTCGATGACGTGAACAAACTCGGCACGGATGTGAATGGCGTCAAGTCCGACCTCGAATCCACGAAGAACAGTTTGAACATGACTCGGGGCGAATTCGGCACGTTGATCGCGAAGAACCACGACGAAGTGGAAGAGCTACGGCGTCTGGGCGAACGCGACTACTACGAGTTCACGATTGACAAAAAGGATCAGCGCCAGAAGGTGGGCGATCTGATGATCGAACTCCGCGGCGTAAATCCCAAGAAGAACGTCTACACCATCGCGATGTACATCGACGATGCGCGTTTTGAGAAGAAGAACCGCTCGGTAAACGAGCCAATCTACTTCTTTTCGCGCGGCACGCGTGCACCGATGGAGTTGACAGTCAATCAAGTCGGCAAGGATAAGATCGCCGGCTACCTCAGCGTGCCGAAGTCAGCTTCCAACACGCACGCGCAGGCATCTGGCAACTAGTTCGGAATCAAATCAAGCCGTGAACTGGCGGGAACGGCGCAAAAAGGGGCGTCCATCTGGGCGCCCTTTTTTATTGCCGGCGAACCAGCCTCGATTAACCGGCGCGTTTGAGAGCGCGTGTCTTGCGGCTCAGGAACTTCTTCGCGAGAGCGGGAAGTTTATCGTGCGGAAGTTTTCCCTGCTCGTAGAGATGCATCTTGGCCTTGGCGGTCTTCCGGCGACGCCTCTGGCGTTTCTGCGCTACATACCGCTTGTCATATGCCATGCAAATCCCTCCCAACCTTCCGCAATCAGATTTTCTTTGAATTTTTCGGGCACCATGATTGTAGCGGAGAAGGAAAATGATGCAAGGCTCGCCTGTGTTTTACACTCCCAGTTCGGGTAGCATGAACAAGCTATGCCCCCGAGCACCATCTACGCCAGCCGCATTCTGACTCCCCACGAAGAAATTCTCGACAGCGTGATCGTGGTTGAGGATGGCAAGATCACGCAGATGGGCCATCGCGACGAAGTTCGCATTCCTGAAGACTCGGAGCACTTCGCGGCGGGCGACAAAATCGTCATTCCCGGCTTTGTGGACGTGCACGTTCATGGCGCCGGCGGCCACGATGTGATGGAAGGCACAGCCGAAGCGATCGCCAAGGTGGCGTCCACGGTTGCGCGACGGGGAACCACGTCCTTGGTGGCAACCACGGTGAGCGCACCTCCTGAAGAAACCTGCAAAAGCCTGCATGGGATCGCGCGCTATATTCGCAGCCCGCGAAACACCGATTCGCGATTCGCCGCCGAAGTGCTGGGAATCCATTTGGAGGGACCTTTCATTAATCCTGCGCGGCGTGGCGTGCATCCGCTCAATGCCATCACACCACCTTCGAAGGAACTCTTCGAAGAATTCATCGCCGCTGCCGACGGATTTATTCGAATCGTCACTCTCGCGCCGGAACTTCCCGGCGCGCTCGAATTGGTGGAACGCGCCGTGGGCAGCGGCATCGTTGCTTCCATGGGCCACACAGACGCAACCTACGAGCAGGCAGCCGCGGCGATTGAAAGCGGCGTAACGCACGCCGCTCATATATTCAATGCCATGCGGCCGTTTTCGCACCGGGACACGGGCGTTATCGGCGCTGTGCTAACGAACCCAGCTGTCACAGCCGAATTGATCGCCGATGGGCATCACGTCGATTCGCCCGCGGTCGAAATCTTGTTGCGAGCCAAGGGACTCGAGGGAGTTCTCCTGGTCAGCGACGGAACGGCAGCGACAGGCATGCGCAATGGAAATTACCGGCTGGGAAACTTTGATGTCACCGTCACGGACGGCGTCGTTCGCAATTCGGAAGGGAAACTCGCCGGTAGCACCCTCACTCTCGACCGTGCTTTGCAACATATCGTCGCGCTCGGAGTTCCGCTGCTTGACGCTGTGCGCATGGTTACACTGTTGCCGGCTCGTCGTCTCGGGCTCGGCGGCAAGAAAGGCGTTATCGCAGTAGGAGCTGACGCCGATATTGTGATCCTGAACCCTGACCTGCGGCTAGCGGGAGTGATGACGCGCGGCGCGGGGCTTTCCTAAGCCCGTTCTCTAAGAAATGCAGATTCGCACAACTTCTGCAGTTGAAAAACCTCTGCACTCGGCGTAGTGTCTCACTGTCGCGCTTTGGCGCCGATCCCCTTCCCAACATCGAAATGCGGCCGGTTCACCAGGGTTTCACTCGGAGAGACTCGATGCGCCCACTTTTCTGTGTCTGTTGGCTCCTGGTCGTAGCGTGCACTGCGGCACTTGCATAATCCGGAAGCTCAGCTGTGCCTCGACTGCCATAGCGAAATCATAGAAGGCGGCCCAGCAGCCGCAAACGGCTGCCGCCAGTGCCACGGGAGCAAAGCGAATATTTAGGCGACGGCAAGTTCGATCCCGACACATGGCCCAATAGCGACATCGGCCGCATTGATCCGGACGCCAGCAAAGGCACATGCGTCGCTTGCCACGTCAGGCATAGCTTCAGCGTGGCGCTCGTCAGGCAGCCGGAAAATTACGGCAAATGCCATCTGGGACCAGACCATCCGCAAATCGAGATCTACAACGAATCAAAACACGGGATTCAGTTCCATGCGAACGTGGCGTCGATGAACCTAAATTCGAAAACTTGGATTGTGGGAAAGGACTATTCCGCCGCCCCTACTTGCGCCACCTGCCAGATGAGCGCCACTTCCAATCAGCCCGTCACTTGCGACGCAGGGGATCGCATCAGCTTAACCTGACTACACGCAGTGGCGCGGCTTCTTCGACGTCGCCAAGATTTTCTACACCGAATTCATTCCGGAAGCGGAGAGAATCATGCCGGGAGTTACCACCGACGTGATGAATTCCGACTACCACAAGTGGACGAAGGGATTCACCAAGGAGCAGATCCAGTAACAGATAGACTTCTACAAGCAGCGCTACAAAAAATAGCGCTTGGCGAACTTATTTGTTCAGCGGGATCTTCAGCTCTTCGGCGAGCAGGTAAGGATTGAACGGGCTGCACGCTACATAGTGCCCATCGATTTCGAGCGTGGGGACCTTGCGAAGACCATTGTTCGCGCGGAGCACTAATTCTTCTGCGTCTGGTTTGTCGTCAATGTTGACTTCCCGAAAGGCAAGGCCGCGTTCACGCAAAAACTGTTTCACGCGCCGGCAATCGCAGCACCAGGAAGTCGAATACACTGTGATTTCAGCCATGAGTCTTGTCTTTTTTACCTTACTTATTTGATGCCGCAAACTGCGCTACGACGCCGTGTGCGCTAGAAGTTATCTCCTCTAATATCTAACGCTTAGAAGCGGCATCGACTCGAACCAATGCTCGCTGCAACGCTGCCGAGGTGCTCTCCCAATCCGCTTCTGGCGCGCCCGTGGCTTTGACAAGCTCAGATTGCGCCCGATCCGCCGCGGTTCGCGCGCGTTGAGTGTCAATTTCCTCCGCGCGCTCGGAAGCTTCCGCCAGCACAATCACCCGGTCAGGCAGCACTTCTGCATAACCGTTCAGCACGGTGAGCCTCCGAACCTCCGAGCCCTTGTGATAGGTGAGAATTCCAATGCCGAGTTCGGTAAGCAGCGGCGCGTGTCCTGGTAAAATACCCAGATAACCGTCTTTCCCAGGCATCTCGACGGACTCCACCTTCTCGTCCAGCACATGCCGCTGCGGCGTCACCACTTCGAGTTCGATTTTGTCAGGTAGCATCCTTTTTTCGACCTGTAAATTGCGCTGGTGCGCTGCAACTAAGCTGTCGCCGCCATCTTCTCCGCCTTCTCGCGCACTTCCTCGATGCCGCCCACCATGTAGAACGCCTGCTCGGGAAGATCGTCGTGTTTTCCTTCGACGATTTCCTGGAAGCCGCGCACCGTGTCTTCGATCTTTACGTACTTCCCGGCCAAGCCGGTGAACTGTTCAGCCACGAACATCGGCTGCGAGAGGAACTTCTCGATTTTTCGGGCGCGTGCTACGGTCTGCTTGTCGTCATCGGAAAGCTCTTCGATTCCTAGAATCGCGATGATGTCCTGCAATTCGCGATAGCGCTGAAGAACCGATTTCACGGCTCGCGCTACCGTGTAATGCTCTTGTCCCACCGTGCGCGGATCCAAAATGCGCGAGAAGCTCGCCAGCGGATCGACCGCGGGATAAATTCCGCGCTCCACGATTTGCCGACTCAAGTTCGTCGTAGCGTCGAGGTGAGCAAACGTCGCCGCCGGCGCCGGGTCGGTATAGTCGTCAGCGGGAACGTAAATCGCCTGCACCGACGTAATCGACCCGTGCTTCGTTGACGTAATTCGCTCCTGCAGCTCGCCGATTTCCGTATTCAGGTTCGGCTGATAACCTACCGCGGAAGGCATTCGGCCAAGTAGAGCCGATACTTCCGAGCCCGCTTGCACGAATCGGAAAATATTGTCGATGAAAAGCAGCACGTCGAGATGTTCTTCGTCTCGGAAATATTCGGCCACTGTAAGACCGGTCAAACCAACGCGCAAGCGCGCGCCAGGTGGCTCCGTCATCTGGCCATAAATCAGCGCGCAACGTGATTTTTCCGAATTGCCCGGAACCACCACGCCTGATTCCTGCATTTCGAGCCACAGGTCATTTCCTTCGCGCGTGCGTTCGCCCACGCCGGCAAACACCGAAACGCCACCGTGCTTCATCGCCACGTTGTGAATCAATTCCTGAATCAGCACCGTCTTGCCGACGCCCGCGCCGCCGAAGAGTCCGATTTTTCCGCCCTTCAGATAGGGTTCAATCAAGTCGACAACTTTAATTCCCGTCTCGAACATCTCGAGAGTAGTGGACTGATCTTCGAGGGTCGGCGCGGGCCGGTGAATCGGATACCGCTTCCCTGACTTCACGGGCCCGAGATTATCCACAGGCTCGCCGAGCACATTCAGCACGCGTCCCAGCGTCGCGCGGCCCACCGGCACGCTAATCGGCTCACCAAGATCTTCCGCCTTCATGCCGCGCACCATGCCCTCGGTCGGCTTCATCGCCACGCAACGCACGCGCCCTTCGCCGAGATGCTGTTCAACTTCGGCCACCACATCGATCGGCTCCGGCACGTTAAAGCCTTCGCTCGTGATCCGCACCGCATTGTGGATCGCGGGCAGATGGTGCTCCTGAAAAAGCACGTCGACCACAGGCCCAATCACTTCGACCACGTGCCCGATTTTTGTTTGATCCTGTGCCATGTGTTCCCCTTATTAGTTACCAGCTTTCGAACTACGACATCGCGGACGACGCGCCGCTCACAATCTCAATGATTTCCTTAGTGATAGTCGCCTGCCGAATCTTGTTCATCTGTAATGTCAGCTTGTCAATCAGCTCCGAGGCATTTCTTGTGGCGGAATCCATTGCTGTCATGCGAGCCGCATGCTCAGCGGCAGCCGACTCCAGCAAAATCCGAAACACTTCCGACTCCAGATAGCGCGGCACGAGCCCGCCAAAAAGTTCAGCCACCGGTTGCTCATAAATGTAATCGATCAGGTTCACGGTCCCATCGGGTGACGGCTTCATCGGCAAAGACTCGCTCGCCGGGTCGTGCACCACGTCCGACCGCTCGCCCTTCTCCGTCGTGCCTTCCTTCAACACCGCAGGATCAATCGGCAGCAGCTTCTCGACGCACAATCTCTGCACCATCACGTTCTTGAACTCGTTGTAAATCGCGTAGACCGCATCCACTTCATCGCTCACGTACATCTCGGCCATTTTTGCGGCGATCTCTTTTGCTTTCGAAAATTCCACCGCGTTTGACACGTTCAAATACTCAGCCACAAACTTGAATCCGCGCTTCCGCAGCGTGTCACGCCCTTTTTTCCCCACTACGGCGATCTCCAATTTCTTGGAGGAATGCTCGCGCAAAAACTCGGTGGCTCGCCGCAACACGTTGGTATTGAACGCGCCCGCCAGGCTGCGATCCCCCGTCAGCACCACTGCCAGGATTCTTTCCTCCGGTCGTCGCACGAGCAACGGATGCATCGGCGTTTCCATTCGCGCCGCCGCTGAACGCAGCACGCGCTTGATCTCCCGCGCGTAAGGGCGCGCCGCAAACACTCCCTCCTGCGCCCGCCGCAGCTTTGCCGCGGCCACGAATTTCATCGCGCGCGTAATCTGCTGCGTGCTTTTCACGGAACGAATGCGTCGCCGATAATCGAGAAGTGTGGGCATCGAGCGTTGCGGTTAGTGCGCGGCCACCTTCTCCGGCGCCTTAGGGGCAGGCGGAGCTTCGACCACTTCAGCGGCGGTCTTTCCTGCGGCAGCTTTATCAGCCTTCGCCGCTTCCATACTCGCTTTAAAAGTTTCCTTGAATGCGTCGAGCGCCTTCTTCATTTCGTCGCGTAAACCATCGTCGATGGCTTTTTTCCCACGTAATGTCTTCAGCGCGTTCGGGTAATTCGTCTCGATAAACGGATACAATTCCTTCTCGAAGCGCCGCACTTCAGCCACCTCGATATCGTCTAAATACCGATTCGAGGCGGCGAAAATAATTAACACCTGCTGTTCCACCGCCAGCGGCTGGTATTGATCCTGCTTCAAGACTTCCACAAGCCGCTGGCCGCGCGCCAGCTGTGCCTGCGTCGCCTTGTCCAGTTGTTCGGTTCCAAACTGCGCGAATGCCGCCAAATCTCGATACTGCGCCATGTCCAGCCGCAAAGTTCCTGCCACCTGCCGCATCGCCTTGATCTGCGCGTTGCCTCCCACACGGCTCACGGAAATACCTGCATTGATCGCAGGCCGGATTCCCGCGTTGAACAAATCCGCCTCGAGATAAATCTGCCCGTCTGTAATCGAAATCACGTTTGTCGGAATGTACGCCGATACGTCGCCCGCCTGCGTCTCGATCACGGGCAGAGCCGTCAGCGAACCCGCGCCCAGCTTGTCGTTCAATTTCGCCGCGCGTTCGAGAAGCCGCGAGTGCAAAAAGAATACGTCCCCCGGAAATGCCTCGCGCCCCGGTGGCCGCCGCAGCAGCAGCGAAATCTCGCGATACGATTGCGCGTGCTTTGAAAGGTCGTCGTAGAAACACACAGCATGCCGCTTCGAATCGCGGAAATATTCGCCCATCGCGCACGCAGCGAATGGCGCGATGTACTGCATCGTCGCTGGTTCGGTCGCGGAAGCCGCCACTACTATCGTGTAATCCATCGCTCCGTAATCGGTCAGCGTCTTCACCACCTGCGCGATCGTCGACCTTTTCTGTCCAATCGCGCAGTAAATGCAGATCATGTCACCCCCGCGCTGGTTGATGATCGCGTCGAGAATAATTGCGGTCTTGCCGGTCTGTCGGTCACCGATGATCAACTCGCGCTGTCCGCGCCCGATCGGAATCATGGAGTCGATTGATTTAATGCCCGTCTGAATCGGTTCGCGCACCGGCTGCCGGTCAACAACTCCGGGCGCTAGGCGTTCGAGCGGCAGCCTTTCGTTCGTCTGGACTGGCCCTTTGTCATCCAGCGGATTTCCCAGCGGGTCAACCACGCGCCCGATCAGCGCGTCTCCCACCGGCACAGACATGATTTTGTTCGTCCGTTTGACGATGTCGCCTTCCTTGATTTCCGTGTAGTCGCCCAACAGCACCACGCCAACCTGATCCTCCTCGAGGTTCAGCGCGATCCCGGTCACCCCGTGCGGGAAGGTAAGCATCTCGCCTTCCATGCACTTCTCGAGGCCGTGAACGCGCGCGATCCCATCGCCGACCGAAATCACCGATCCGATTTCATCCACCTCGACGGTCTGCTGATAGTTCTCGATTTGCTCTTTCAGTATTTTGGTGATCTCGTCCGCTTTAATATTCGCCATTACGGCTCCTATTCCGTTTCAAGCTGCTCGCGCAACCGTTTCAGCTGATCCCGTACCGAACCGTCGTAAATCGTCGAGCCCAATCGCACCACTGCCCCGCCCAGCAGGGCGCCGTCGATTTGAAACCGCGGTTCCACTTTTTTGCCGGTGCGTTGCGCCAGGACAGCGCTCAATTGCCGTTTTTCGTCATCGTTCAGTTCGCGCGCGGAAGTCACTTCCGCATCGACGATTCTGAGCCGCTCATTCAGCTCCGAAAGAAACGCCTGCTCGATTTCCGGAAGGATTTCCGTGCGGCGGTGGTCCACCACAAGGTAAATGAAATTCCGCACGGCGCCGTCGAGGCCCATCTTCCCCGCTACCTCGGCGATCACTCTGCGTTTCACTTCGGCATTGATCGCGGGACTTTCCAGCGCGTTGCGCAGATCCGCTACCGAAGAGAAAGCCTCGACAAAAGCCGCAAGATTCCGTTTTATCGTTTCGCTATTGCCGCGCTCCACCGCAACATCCGCCAAAGCAGCCGCGTACCTTTCTGCCACCGCGCTCAATTAACGCTCCTCTCCAGCTCAGCAACGAATGTCGCAAATAATTTTTGCTCGGCTTTCGCATTCAGCTGCTGCCGCAATAGCGTCTCCGCCTTGTCCACAGCCATCCGCGCCGCCTGGGCTTTCACCTCGAGACGCGCCGCCCGCTCAGCCGCGGCAATTTCCGCCAGCGCCGATTTTTCGATCTTTTGCGCTTCTTCCTTGGCCTGATCCCGCAGGCGTTGCGCTTCCGCTGCGGTATCGCGTTTGGCCTCGGCTTTCATCGCCGCAATTTCTTGTGGCAGGTTGGCGAGCTTGGCTTCTATTTCTTTCTTTTGTTTCTCGGCCTCTTCGCGCGCTCGCGCTCCCTCTTCAATTTTCTTAGCGGTCTCCTCGGCCGTCGCGCGGAACACCGGGCCGCCGAACTTCACTGCGCAATACCCGATCGCGCCAAACACGATCGCGAAATTCAGCCAGCGGAACGCCCAACCGGTCGGAGTATCTGCCGGTGAACTCTCTCCTTCTTGCGCCAGCACCGGAATCACGGTGATCAGCAGGAACGCCCCAAGGAAGCTTATCCGCAGGACGAGTTTCATTATCTTGGCCAGCCTCCCGCGGGCGGCGCTGGCCTCTCCAGGATCATGTGCGCGATTTCGGCGGCGATCGTCGGAACAGTGAGTTCAAGCTCAGCCAATGCCGCCTGGCTTTCGGCGGCAATTTTCTTCTTGGCGTTCGCCACATCTTCTTGCGCGCGCGCACGCATCGCTTTCAGCAAGCGATGGCGTTCATCGAGGACGGCTTGACGCGCCGCTTCCTGCTCGGTATAGATTCCACCACGCGCAGTTCGAATCGCTTGGTTATAATTCTCGAGCTCCCTCTTCGCTTCTTCCCGCGCCTTAGCCGCCTCGGCCTGTGCTCCTTCGATGCGGGCCTTTCGCTCATCCATCGCTTTCAGAATGGGCGTAAAAAAAGACCAGCGCACGAAGAAGTAGAAAAGAAAGACGATGATAACCGTAGGCACAGCTTGGAGAAACAACTCGCCGAGTTGATGAAGAATTTCCATTTCCGATTAGTCTAACGCTGGGCGCCGCGCTCCGGGACAGTCTGTCTTCTTGGGTATTCCGTTTCCCCGACGGAACACACTTCTAGGGCTGCAAACAAAGCCCGTGATTATCGCATCCACTTCGCGCGTCCGTCAACGCTTGGCTATTCTGAGTCAATTTGAACTTATAATGCTCGCGATGTCCGAAATCATCTTTC